>Ga0302271_10001473_pt1 | contig 22536 bp, 20 predicted proteins | sample III_Bog_N1_1_FD_198767 | JGI IMG/M metagenome (GOLD analysis project Ga0302271, IMG submission 198767) | Peat permafrost microbial communities from Stordalen Mire near Abisko, Sweden - III_Bog_N1_1 | ecosystem: Environmental > Terrestrial > Soil > Wetlands > Peat | place: Sweden: Abisko... | reverse complement strand
GCAGGTTTAGTAGAAGCAGAAGTGGTGACTGCCGCAAAAGTAGGTGTCACTAGGAGAAGTGACAGAAAAACAACAGAACTCAAGGAGAAAACTTTTAATAATTTCATATTGAAAAAAATTTTGCTATTAAAATAATAATAAGATAATTACTTAATAGTATAACATAAAAAATACATCAATAAAAAGTTATCCACAAATAAATAATGGGTGACTGTTTAATGTCTAGGTGGACAGACGTCTAGACATTATATAATTAAAAGGGTTAATTAAATACATAAATACAGGAGCCTCGCCTCCTGTATTTATGTATTGCTTTTCTCTCTGATTTCTTTATTTTTAATTTTTATATACTCTATAGACTTTTTAATAAAATTAACAGGATTTTTTTCTTTTTTCCAAATTTCTTTTACTATTTCAAGCTTGTCTCGCAAATCAGGATAAAATAAAAATTCTTCTGATCCAATAGTTTTTTGCATGGCTGGAATATTAAGAAAAATAACATTAAAAATTTCAGACAATTCCCAAAGAATTTTTCCATCTTTAATATCAAATTCATAACAAAAATCATAAAAAGCGAAATGGGTTAACTCATGAGCAATAACTTCCTTTCTCATATTATGAGAGCGCTTAAAATAAACTTGAAAACTTTTTGTATCAAGATAACGTGGATTACAATTAAAAATAGACAGATAGCATGTATAATCTTTATCAGAATAATCTTTTCTAAAATAATCTTTTAATTCGAAAAATAAGGTATTTTTTATTTCATTGAAACACAATTCTGTATCTTTAAGAGTAGCCTCTAATTCCTTTTTATTTAATTTATAAAAATCATCTATGTATTGAATATAGTTTTCTTTATTTATATTCGGATGATCATCGCGTATTTTTTTACCAAAATCAGCACCATTAAAAACTAGATTATAAAAATCCATATATACTTCCTTATCTAATTTTTTATTAAATTTTATTTTCATAATTAAAAAACAAAACCCTGCAGATAGTGGTAGATAGGGATTAAACCCCCTATCTAATAAGTGTACTTACTTCCTTACTCATGGAGTAAAAGTGACAAATTATATAAATTATTATTTAAAAAATAAAATAGAGTATTTGCGTTTTAACACAAATACTCTATTTTTAAATTAAGAAACAGTGTTCCTAGTCACACTGTCCACAAACACCATCACCGCAGTCTCCATCACACATTGCAGTAAAATTTACCGAGATTCCCATGCTACGTTTTTTAAAACTTCTTTTAGAAACTTTAGTAGTCTTTTTTAAAAAATCTGATGCTCTCATTTTTACCTCCTTTTTTAATGTACAAACTAGTAATCTACACTTATATATTATCAAAACAAAAAAAATAATCAATTATTTAATAATATGTTTTTAAATACAATTTAACAGCTTTTCCCAAAAAATCATTAAAATCCTTTCTTTTGTTCCATATTTTTAACATTTTTGATTGAATTATAACAATGTCTTTATAAGTAGTATCCTTTACTAAGATAATATCTTTGTATTTCTTTTGATTTATCATAAAAATCATTATTTCTTTCAATTCACCTATTTGTTTTTCAGATAAACTGTATTTCTTTTCTAGAATAGACCGAAAATTGTTCATAAAAAATATATGGTGGATCTCATGTGCTATTGTCATAGATATATCTCTTATACGAATGGTAATATATATATGTTTTTTATTTCTATCATAACCAGAGCGAGGTCTTGTTATTAAGTAATATTTAAAATTATATTTTATATTTTTTAATTCAAAATCCTCATTTAATAAATCAATTAGTTTTTTTTCTTTATTTAAATTCCAGTTTTCATTTAGTAAGTTTAATTTACTATAAATTAAACTTTTTTCATAAGTAATAATTTCATTTTTATTAAGTTTTTTATCAATTATGATGTTATATTTAAACATAAATATATTGTATCATAAAAAAATAAGGTGTTTGTATTAAAATACAAACACCTTATTAGTTAAATTAGTTTATTTATTAAAATTTTCATTTAAAATAGAAAGTTTTTCTCCCCCAACTATATGTTTTTTGGGATTATAGCATGTCCATTTTAATGGACAACCTCCACAGCATAAATTACTAACTGGACAATTTAAGCACTTAGTACTTGGAGCCCTGTTAATTACACTGAACATTTCTTTTTGCCCAAAATACAATTTTTGTAAGCTTTGTGCATTTGTAAAATCATTTCCATATGTTCCAAACGGGAAATCCATAAGGTGATTACAAAAACCAGCCTGACCCTTAACATCAAATATAATTCCACTTTGTTTTATTAAAATGCAACCAGATGTTAGACGGTCTTTTTTAATTAGCTCCAACAAAAAAGATGGATCAAAAAGGCAAAAGGGAATAGATATTTGCACATTGTAATGAGCATTTCTTTTTTCAAGAAAATCAACAGCTTTAACTAAACAACTCGCAGCCTTTTCTGGTGATAATAAATAATCACCATTTGATTTAAAGTCCATTACTGTGGGGGAGCAAAAATGTAAATTAATAAATTTTGCACCAGCAGATAAAGAATCTTCAATCATTTTATTGATTTCATTTTCAATATTAGCCGCAATGGTAATAGTAACTCCACCGCTAAAATCCGATAAGTTTGAAATTGATTTTAAAACCTTTTCGTACGTATCAGTTTTTGTTAATTTTTTGTATGACTCCCTTGAACCAGCCTTTAGAGAAATAATTAAATTTGTAAGACCGGCATCAAAATGCCTAGACATAATTTCCTTATTCTCATATACTAATCCATTGGTAATAACAATGGATTTCATCCCTTTATCTTTTATTTTATTTAATAAAGGAATAATCTCTGAGTAAATTGACGGTTCACCACCAAGTATTTTACAGGTATTGACTCCCATATCGTACATAATGTCAATTAATTTTACAGCGAGCATTATATCCATTTCTTCTTTGGTATAATTACTGCCTTTAATATAACACCACTTACATCGCATTTGACACTGTTTGTTTACAGTAAGCCAACAGCCGTTAATTTTATTTTTCATCTTATACCTCCTTTTTAAAATTTATTTTTATTTTAAATTACTGAAAAACTGTGGCAAACATGCCTTCAAATGCTTTAATGAATTCAATTTGATTCATTTTTATAAGTACATCACTTTTGTAGATAGGGGTTAAACCCCTATCTACAATGCACTTTTAGGAAGAATTTTTTCATTTGTTTTCATTTTATTAAGTTTTTAATTAGTTACATTGTTTTTATATTTACTCAAATAGTACATTAATTTTATAAAATGTCAATAAAAAACGGTAATGTACGTATGCATATGACTGTTTTCATTTAAAAGTGTAATGTGTGTTCACATTATCTAAATATATTGACCAAAAGGCATCTCTATAGTAGTATTTACGTGTAAGTCCGTCCTCGAAACCGGGCTTTTATTTTTAAAAAACCCTTAATAAAACGTGGTTTTCTAGAAAAACAATTTAATAGTAAGTAAAATTAAATAAAAAACGAATCTTAATTATCAATTCCCGCCTGCAACAGCTATGCTGTAAGCATTGCGGGCAGGAGTAATCATTAGTTCGTAATTATATATATGTTGGATTTAAAAACAATGAAGTCGGCGCTTGAGCAACTCGAAACAGAAAGAAAGATTCCGCACGAGAAAATAATAGATGCTATAGAGCAAGCACTAGCCGCCGCATACAAAAAAGATTACGGGAAAAAGGGTCAGATAATTCGTGCAAAAATAGATGTAGATACTGGGGTAATGGAATTCTACCAAGTTAAAATAGTTGTTGATGATTCATTAGTTAGAATGACAGCTGAAGATGATGAGGAAGAAGAAATTGCTGAAGACGATGAACGTGTTCGCTTCAATGAAGAACATCACATCCTAATCGGTGATGCAAAGAAAATAAAAAGTGATGCAAAACTTGAAGAAGAAATAATTTTTCCACTTGAAGCAAAAGAAGATTACGGACGTATTGCTGCTCAAACAGCAAAACAAGTTATCATTCAAAAAATTCGTGAAGCAGAACGTGGAGCGATTGTTGATGAATATGGTAGTAAAGAAGGAGAAATTATAAATGGATTTGTTTCAAAAGTTGAAAGAGGTATCGTTTATATAGATTTCAATCGTGCGACTGGAATAATCTTACCTGAAGAACAAATTCCTGGAGAATTTTATAAAAGAGGTGAACGCATTCGTGCATACTTGTATTCTGTTGAAGAAACTCCTCGTGGAGTAAATCTTAAACTTTCCCGCACTCATCCACAATTGATAGAAGGATTGTTTGCAATGGAAGCTCCTGAAATAGCTAGTGGTGTTGTTGAAATAAAAGCCATTGCTCGTGAAGCAGGAAGTCGTTCAAAAATTGCAGTTTATTCAAATGACGAACACGTAGATCCTGTTGGATCATGTGTTGGACAAAAAGGTATTCGTGTAACTACAGTTATGAGTGAATTGAATGGTGAGAAGATTGATATTATTCCTTGGTCCTTTGATCCAGCAACTTATATCTCAAGTTCACTTTCACCAGCTCGCGTTCTAACTATTAAAGTTATAGAAGATGAACATAAAGCAACAGTAGAAGTAGCAGCTGATCAACTATCACTTGCTATAGGTAAGGGTGGTCAAAATGTCCGTCTTGCTGCAAAACTTACTGGATGGAGAATAGATATTAAAGGTGTTAATGGTGAAGAAATTATTGAAAGTGATAGTACATTAGATGATGGTATTGTGGATGATGGGACAGAAGCTTAGTTTTAGAAAAAATTATTAATTATTAATTTAAAAAAATAAATATATGAATCCATTTATTATTTTTGCTCTCGTTTCTTCAATCGTAGCTATTATCTACGGTTTGTTTCTAATTAAAATTGTCATGAGTAAAGGTACTGGCGATAAAAAAATGCAAGATATTGCTCTTGCCATTCAGCAAGGTGCAAAGGCTTATTTAAATCGTCAATATAAAACAATCGGAATTATTGCAGTTGTATTATTCTTTGTCATTGGTTTTATTCCTATGATTGGAGGATGGATGACAGCATTTAGTTTCATTATTGGGGCATTCTTATCCGCTCTTGCTGGATATATTGGTATGAATGTTTCTGTTCGTGCAAATGTTCGAACAACTGAAGAAGCAAAGAAGGGATTAAAAGAAGCTCTTGATATTGCTTTTAAAGGTGGAGCAGTTACAGGACTACTTGTTGTTGGACTTGCACTACTTGGAGTTACAACATTTTATATCGTCGCAGAAAAATTCGTAGGACAAGGTGCTGTTAAAGCTCTTATTGGATTATCATTCGGAGCAAGTTTGATTTCAGTATTTGCTAGACTTGGTGGAGGAATCTTTACTAAAGCTGCAGACGTCGGAGCTGACTTAGTTGGTAAAGTTGAAGCTGGTATTCCAGAAGATGATCCTCGTAATCCTGCTGTTATCGCTGATAATGTTGGAGACAATGTTGGTGACTGTGCTGGTATGGCCGCTGACTTATTTGAAACTTATGCTGTTACTTCTGTAGCAACAATGCTTTTAGGTTCACTTGTATTTGCTGGTTATGGAAATGCAGTAGTATACCCTCTTGCAATTGGTGCTGTTGCAATTATCGCTTCTATTGTTGGAACATGGTTTGTTAAATTAGGAAAAAATAACAATATCATGGGAGCTCTATACAAAGGATTAATTGCAGCTGGAATTATTTCAGCTATTGGTTTTTATCCAATCACAAAATGGTTAATGGGTGATCAATCAATATATTCTGTTAATGCACTATATATGAGTGCTCTAGTAGGTATTGCTGTTACTGCTCTTATAGTTGTTATTACTGAATACTTTACTTCAACTGCATACAATCCAGTAAGATCAATTGCAAAAGCTTCAGTATCTGGTCATGGAACAAACGTAATTCAAGGTCTAGCAGTTTCAATGAAATCTACTGCTCTACCATTACTTGCTATTGTTGCTGGAATTTTAGCTTCTTATAATTTAGGAGGATTATACGGAATAGCAGTTGCTGCAATGGCAATGCTTTCACTTACAGGAATAATTGTTGCTATCGATTCATTCGGTCCTATTACAGACAACGCTGGTGGTATCGCTGAAATGGCAGAATTACCAGAAAGTGTTCGTGCTGTTACTGATCCACTTGATGCTGTAGGAAATACAACAAAAGCTGTTACAAAAGGTTATGCTATTGGTTCAGCAGGATTAGCAGCATTAGTATTGTTTGCTTCTTATACACAAGAGTTCGCAAATCTAGGACACACACTAACTTTCGATCTTGGTAATCCAAAAGTTATTGTTGGATTATTAATCGGTGGACTTCTACCTTACTACTTCGGAGCATTATGTATGGAAGCTGTTGGAAAAACAGCTGGAAAAGTTGTTGAAGAAGTACGAAGACAATTCCGTGAAATAAAAGGTATTATGGATGGCTCTGGAAAACCTGACTATGTAAAATGCGTAGATATAGTTACAACAGATGCTATTAAACAAATGATTCTTCCAGCTTTAATTCCAGTATTAGCTCCAATATTAGTTGGATTTATACTTGGACCACAAGCTCTAGGTGGACTTCTAGTTGGATCAATAGTTACAGGAATATTCTTAGCAATTTCAATGACTTCCGGAGGAGGTGCATGGGACAATGCAAAGAAATATATTGAACTTGGAAACTTTGGTGGTAAAGGTAGTGATGCTCATAAGGCCGCTGTTACTGGTGATACTGTTGGCGACCCTTATAAAGACACTGCAGGTCCAGCAATCAACCCAATGATTAAAATATTGAACATCATTGCATTGATAATCATTCCATTGTTAGTTGCATTCTGGTTCTAATAGAACAAAACAAAAAACACCCCCACCAATTTATTGGTGGGGGTGTTTTGACATAACTTAAATTATATGCTATTATATAAAGAAATTCATAGTACAAATATTAAAAACAAAGATCATGAAAAAAATGACTGAAGAAAACTCTCTTTTTATTCAATCTTATTTGGAAAAATTCAACGAGGCTTCCAATAAAATCGAAGCGGTATTTTATTTAAAAGAAATATTGCTTCTTTTGAAAAAAGATGAAGATCCGAAAACGGCAAGTTTTTTAAGTTTGATTCAAAAAGAATTAAACTTCGAAGTTGGAGCAACTAACTGGAAAAAAGCCGTAATTAATTGTCCAGAAATTGGATTTTCCGATGTACTTAACAGGTGTTTAATAAGAGAAGATGAACTAAAAACACTTAATGTTTATGCCCCAAACAGTAAACACACGAACACTTGGGATTATATTAACGTTAAGATGGTTTCAATCCTTAAAAAGTATAAATTTATATACTTTAGAACTTGTTTAGCATCTGCTTAATTTAATTAAGTCATATTTAAAAAATACCCTTCTTACATAATCAAAAAGAAGGGTATTTTTAATTTTTTGACAAAAAGCTCTCTTCAATATAAACTAGACTCAATATGAAAATAACAGTAAAAAAATTAGACAAAAGTGAGGTTGAAATAGAAGGAATATTAGAAGTTGCAGAATTTGAAAAACACGAAGATAAAGCTCTTTCTATTATAGGAGAGAGACTTGAATTACCAGGTTTTAGAAAAGGAAAAGCCCCTGCTGCTATTGTAAAAGAAAATGTAAAAGAGATGGAACTATTAGAAGAAATGGCAGAACAAGCTCTTTATGATGCATACCCAACAATATTAGAAGAAAATAAAATTGATGCTATCGGTCGCCCACAAATAACAATTACAAAAATAGCAAAAGGTTCTGATTTAGAATTTAAAATAGTAACAGCAGTATTACCTGAAATGAAACTTCCTGACTATAAAAAAATTGCAAATGTTAGCAATAAAAATGAAGAATTTAAAAAAGAAATTATTGTAGATGAAAAAGATATTGAAAAAGTTATTCTTGATCTTAGAAAAATGCGTGCCGAACAATCAAAACCTGCACATGAACATACAGAGGGTGAAAGCGAAGAAGAACACGCAAAAGCTCATGCAGAAATTCCAGAAAGTGAATATCCAGAATTCAACGATGAATTTGCAAAAAGTTTTGGAGACTTTGCAACAGCAGAAGCTTTTAAAGATAAAATAAAAGAAAATTTAAAGATTGAAAAAACAACTGAACAAAAAGATAAACTTCGTCTTTCAATAGTAGAAGAACTTGTAAAACAAACAGAAGGAGAAATTCCTGAAATATTAATTGAAAACGAAACAGACAAAATCATGTATCGTTTACAAGCAGATATTACAAATATGGGATTCAAATTTGAAGATTACTTGAAACAGATTAACAAAACAGATGCAGATTTAAGAAAAGAATGGCGTGAAGATGCCGAGAAACGTGCGAAACTACAAATGATCATCCGTACTATTTCTGAAAAAGAAAATATTAAACCTACCGAAGAAGAAATAATGAAAGATGTTACAAACATTACTACAATGTACAAAGATGCAGACCCATCTCGTGCTCGTGCATATGTAGAACAAATGTTAGAAAATGAAAAAGTGTTTGCATTTCTTGAACAACAATAGAAATAATAATTAATAAAAGGGGGTTCGGCATAGCCGAACCCCCTTTTATTAATTATTTTAAAACAATTCTCAATGTGTTATTATTAACTAGTTATAAATTAATTCCCTAGTTACTAGAACATAGCTACTAGAACTTAAACTTTATGTTAATTCCAACAGTTATAGAAAAATCACAATTTGGAGAGAGAGCTTATGATATATATTCTCGCCTTTTAAACGAACGTATTATTTTCCTTGGTGGTCCAATAGACGATCATGTTGCAAATCTTGTAATAGCACAGCTTCTTTATCTTGATCATATAGATTCAAAGAAAGATATTTATCTTTATATCAACTCCCCTGGTGGTTCAGTTACAGCGGGACTCGCAATGATTGATACAATGAATTTTATAAAAAGTGATGTATCTACTATTTGTATTGGTATTGCCGCTTCTATGGGAGCACTTATCCTTTCTTCAGGAGAAAAAGGTAAAAGATTCTCACTTCCTAATTCTGAAGTTATGATTCACCAAGTTATGGGTGGAACTGAAGGTCAAGCAAGTGATATTGCGATTAATGCTAAACATATTCTTCGAACAAAAGACACTTTGAATAAAATCTTGGCCCAAAACACAAACAAAAAAATAGACCAAGTTGAAAAAGATTCAGACCGTGATTATTGGATGACAAGTGATGAAGCCAAAAAGTATGGAATTGTTGATGGAATAATCTTAAAAACAAAATCATTAAAATAAGTAATATCTTAAAATCCCTCCAATATATTGGAGGGATTTTAAGATATTATAGACAAAAATTGAATTTTGCGGTATGATGATGTTATCGAATTTTATTTAACAGTTTAGAAAAGTGTAGCTTTAAAAATACGGTTTATCTCAAATTACTTCCCTTTTATTTTATTCTCATTTTATGTATCATAAAAATTTTGTTTCATCTATATACACAAAATACGTAACAAAGATAAGGCTCTAAAAAGCCCGTGGTTTTTAAAGTGGCACTGCCACTTATATGTCATTACTAACAGTAATAATAGCTATAGCAACACTCGCAATAGGAGCTGGTGTTGGATATTACTTGCGTCTTATTGTCTCACTTGGACAAAAAGGCTCAATGGAACTTGAAATCAAGCAAATTATGCTTGCCGCAAAAGAAGATGCTCAAAAGATTCTTGATGAATCAAAAAAGAAAGTCGAGGAACAAATCAACGAGCAAAAGAGAGAAGAAAAAAGAAAAGAAGAAGAGTGGAAACACACAGAACACCGTCTTATTAAAAAAGAAGAATTGCTTGATTCTCGACAAGGAGAAATCGATCGTGAAGTTGAAAATATAAAAGTTAAAGTAGAAGAAGTTAAAAAAATCAAAGAAAGAGTTGATGGAATGCAAACTGAAAAAGAAAAAGAGCTTGAAAAAGTGGCTCACTTGTCAGTAGATGATGCTAAAGAAGTTTTATTTAAAAATATTGAAGCTAAATATGAAGAAGATTTATTAATCCGAATGCAAAAGATGGAAACTTCTAATACTGAGAAGTTAGACCGTCGTGCAAAAGATATATTATCTGCAAGTATTAATCGTCTTGCTTCTTCAACTGCAAGTGAAATGATGACAACATCAGTAAATATTCCAAATGATGATATTAAGGGAAAAATTATTGGTAAAGAAGGAAGAAATATTCGTGCATTTGAAAGAGCATCTGGAGTTGAACTTATTATTGATGAAACACCAGGAGCTATTATTATTTCATCTTTCGATCCAGTTCGTAGACAAGTAGCACGTCTTGCACTTGAAAACTTAATATTAGACGGAAGAATTCAACCAGCTAAAATTGAAGAAGTTGTAGCAAAAGCTCAAGAAGATATAAATAAAATAATAAAAGATAAAGGCGATCAAGCAGTTTATGAATGTGGAATATTTAATCTTGATCCACGCATTAGTGCAATCGTTGGACGTTTATATTTCAGAACATCTTATGGACAAAATGTTCTTCAGCATTCAATAGAAATGGCGCACATTTCTGGAATGCTTGCAGCAGAACTTGGAGCAGATGTTCAAATAGCTAAAGCAGGAGCTCTTGTACACGACATTGGTAAAGCATTAGATCATGAAGTACAAGGTACACATATAGATATTGGTATTCGTATATTACAAAAATTCGGAGCTGATCCACGCATTATTACAGCAATGAAAAGTCATCACGATGATACTCCTCATGAATCTATAGAAGCGGTTATCGTTCAAACTGCTGACCATATATCAGGTGGACGTCCTGGAGCAAGACGTGATAGTGTAGAAAACTATATCAAGAGACTACAAGAACTAGAAGGCCTAGCAACAAGTTTCCCTGGTGTAGAAAAATCTTATGCATTATCAGCAGGCCGTGAAATACGTATATTTGTAACGCCAGAAAAAATAACAGATATACAAGCTAAAGATATGGCTCGTGAAATTGCAAAGAAAATAGAACAAGAATTAACTTACCCTGGTGAAATAAAAGTAACAATGATAAGAGAAAATAGAATTGTTGAATACGCAAGATAATATAATTATTGATTAATAATTCAAATAAAAAACTTCCTAATTAGGAAGTTTTTTATTATATTTAAAAATTTATGCTTTTTTTACTAAAACATTTACTTATTTTGTTAAAAGATTAAAAAGGCTTGCCCCCACACCTATATTTTTATCGTTTTTTACGCAAGAAAAAGATTAAAAATTTACAATAATTAAAACATATATATTATATTTTGCAATAATAAAAATATAGGTGTGGGGGCTTGTTTTAAAATTAGCTTGGTATATAATAAGATTACTCCTGTTTATCAGGGATCGTTTGCAAACGGTCGAATATTATTTAGATAGCATTCTCATATTTTTTGAAAGAAAATTGTGAGAAACTAAAATAAATGAATAAACAAGCATTAGTAGAATTAGTTCATGAAAAAATCGGTGGTACAAAAGTACAAGCCGAGGAAGTTGTGAGCGGAATATTTGACGCTATCGTTGCAACTTTGAAAAAAGGCGGCGAAGTATCAATAGCAGGAATCGGCATATTCTCAGTTAAAGATCGTGCAGCTCGTATGGCTCGCAATCCAAAGACTGGCGAACAAGTAAAAGTTTCTGCAACAAAAGTTCCAAAGTTTAGAGCTGCAAAAGCTTTAAAAGACGCTGTAAAGTAATATTTACACTATATAAAAACCACCCTATTCTATCTATGGGTGGTTTTTTATGTTTAAATTATTAAATATAATTGTTTTATATAAAAAATGTGCTAATATAAGATAGTTATATCGGGGTGTAGTATATCGGTAGTATCTATGTTTTGGGAACATAAGGGCCGGGTTCGATTCCCGGCACCCCGACAATAAATAAAAATATCACTAATTTATTAGTGATATTTTTATTTATTGTCGGGGTGAGCAAGCCAACTTCTTGGTTTGCGTCCGGGAATCGAAAGACTTTTCCTTATTTTGATGTTAATCAAAATGGAAAAGTACCTGGCTACGTAGTAGCCGATAAGCGTACTCGCGGTCCCAGATTCTCGTAAAGAAAGATATCCCGGCAGATAATACTCAATTTTAATTTTTCTATTGAATTAATATTTTAAATAGTGTATATTACATAAGTATTTGCGGGACTAGTTTAGTGGTAGAACTACAGTTTTCCAAACTGTTGGCGGGGGTCCGATTCCCCCGTCCCGCACCAAGTAAGGGATGAGTAGAAAAACTTCTTTTTCTACGAGGGAAATCGGAAGGATTTTCCATTTTAATGTTAATCAAAATGGAAAATCACCAGCGACCGTAAGTCGAGATTCTCCCGTCCCGCACCAATAAAAAAATTAACTAATATATTAAATATAATTTATAAAATTATATTATCTAATGTTCGTATTCGTGTTGTCCTATTCTTTAAATCGAGATATACAAGCAATAGATCAAATTGCCAAGGTGTATTACCTACTCTATGATGAATTAGATATGTTTGTATTGTCCTTGAAAGTCTTTTCATCTTCCAAGTATGCATATTCTCCTCAGGTCTCTTTATAAAAGGATTTTCATTAGAAAAGTCTGGTAAAGTTTCACAAGAAACAGATTTAACCTCCACAAAATATAATTTATTATCTTTTTGTGCAATAACATCTATCTCACCCCATTTTTGTGTATAATTTCTTTCTAATACAACAAAACCATGTTTCATGAGAAACTTACAAGCAACATCTTCTCCTAGCTTCCCTATTTTTTGAGACTCTGAAGTAAAATTCTTCATCTTAATAAAAAGATAATAATAATCAAACTTAAGTTATATTATTAGTTAATTATACTATATAGAGATTAATCTTTCTATTTAATTAGACATTTAAGTACCAATAATATATTAAATAACCCAAAAAGTTACACATGTAACATTAAAAGTGTGCCACGTGAAACGTTTTACTATTTATTAGACACAAAAAGCATTTTATAATGCTGTCTTTCATTAATACCTTTATAAATAAGGGTATTAATGAAATAACATATTAGACTTATATATGAATACTAACCTATAAATTGTCTCTTATAAACAATACACACATAGTTATCCACATAAATCTTAATTTTAAAGGTTTTTTTATGTGCATAAAAGACGAATAAAAAGTCATGATTATAAAGTACAAAAAATGTGGTTTTATTATATTAATTAAAAAGATGAGTGCACTATCGTGCACATTATATAATCTTGTGTCACACCCAGTACCCAGTAGGTCATTCTGTTGAATGAGGTATCCTATTTCACTATTAAGTGAAACATGGAAAAGTCTTCCGATTCTCCTACTCAAGCAAAGTAGTTTGCTTGCTATCCCGCACAAAATAAAAAAACAGCCAAACGCTGTCTTATTTATTTTGTGCGGGATAGGAGAATCGGACTCCTGTCTCATCCTTGGCAAGGACGTGTTCTACCACTAAACCAATCCCGCAAACTTAAAATTAACTCATAAATTATAGATGTTATTTGAAAAAAAAGCAATAATTAAATTTACTGTTATTTATTAAGCTTATTTACTTAAATGGCCTTTTGTTATACAATTGATTTGTCTTTAAAAATTTATTAAAAGATTAATTTATACTTAAGTATAAACGCCTCTATAGCTTAATGGATAGAGTACCTGTCTTCGGAACAGGTGATGAGGGTTCGATTCCCCCTAGGGGCACTTAAATGTTTCTTATGAAACAAGAAAAACAACTCATAGATAATAAAATGATACCTAAATATGTTACACATGTAACAGAAACTCTCGAGAAAGCTGGATTCGAGGCTTTTCTTGTTGGTGGATGTGTTAGAGATCTAATAATAAATAAAACACCCAAAGATTGGGATGTTACCACAAATGCAAAACCAGATGAAATAATTAAACTATTTGATAAAACCATTTATGAAAATACCTTTGGCACAGTAGGGGTATGTATTCCAAAGGAGGTTACATGTGTAACATCAGAGATAAAAACAGAAAATGTTACATGTGAAACAAAAAATGATGTTACACATGTAACAGAATATGAGATTATTGAGGTTACACCATATAGAATTGAAGCAAAATATAGTGATTTTAGACATCCAGATGAAATAAAGTTTAGTGAAAACATAGAAGATGATCTTAAAAGACGTGATTTTACAATAAACGCTCTAGCCTTTAGTAATAAAGGTCAAATTATTGACCTTTATAAAGGACAAGAGGATATAAAAGACAAAGTTATCAGAGCTGTTGGAGATGCCAATGATAGATTCAACGAGGATGCCTTAAGAATGCTTAGAGCTATCAGATTTTCTACACAATTAGACTTTGCTATTGAATACAATACAATGAAAGCGATAGTGGACAACTCTCATCTCTTAAAAAATATTTCAGAGGAAAGAATTCGTGATGAATTTGTAAAAATAATAGAATCAAAAAATCCAAGCATTGGAATTGCAATGCTTTCCAAATTAGGACTATTAAAATACATAATTCCTGAATTAGAAGAGGGAATTGGATGCATTCAAGGTGGAGCTCATATTTATGACGTTTTTGAACATTTATTACAAGCATTGCAACATTCCGCTGATAAAGGTTTCTCTACAGAAATACGTTTAGCTGCACTATTTCATGATATTGGTAAACCACGTAGTCGAAGATCAGGTATTAAAAAAGCTTATACTTTTTATGGGCATGAAGTTATTGGAGCTAAAATGGCTCAAAAGATCATGGATAGACTTAAATTTCCTAAAAAAACAATTGATTTAGTTGTTAATTTTATACGAAATCATATGTTTTTCTCTGACACAGAACAGATATCGCTTTCTGCTGTACGTCGTATTGTTCAAAAAGTAGGGAAAGATCATATTTGGCAATTAATGGAAATCCGTGAGTGTGACAGAGTTGGCATGAAAAAGAGTGAAGCTCCCTATAGACTTCGTAAATATTTCGCAATGATAGAAGAAGTATTACACGATCCAATATCTGTAGGACAACTAGCAATTGATGGAGAATATATGATTAAGGTGTTGGGCATGTTGCCAGGACCAAGAATGGGGTGGATACTTCATGCATTACTCGAAGAAATATTAGACGACCCAAAGAAAAATACAGAGGAACATTTGACTGAATTAGTAAAATCTTTAGATATGCTTGGTGATGATGAATTGAAAACACTAGGGGAGAGAGGTAAGGAAGAAAAAGAAAAGAAAGAGGAGGAGGAAGTAGAAAAATTACATAAAAAGCACGGGGTATAAAAAATAAAAAACACAGAATTTAAATTCTGTGTTTTTTATTTTTTATATTATTTTAATCTACTATAATGAAATTCTTCTCTCTCTTTTATAATTTTTTCATCAGCTTCTGAAATGTATTGTTCTTTACTAGACAAAGTATTCTCAACCCAAGTTTTATATAAATGATTTGTTATAGAAACATCACATCTAGCAATCATAGGAACATGATAAGAGTGCATTGATTCAATATGTTCAATTAATTTTTCACTAAATTTTTTCTGAGTTGATAATACGAGCATGTATTGTTCTACTTCTTCAACAACATTATTCCATGGATATATTGAATCAACAAACCAATAATCGGCAGAGATAGCTAAGTGTTCATTTATAATAGAAAGACCGATTGATCTTGCTTCATCTTTCGAAGAACATGTTGTGTAAACAAAAACAATATTTTCTGACCCTTGTTCTACTTCTTCTAAAATCATAATGTTTAATAGATTTATTAATAAAGTTAAACACGACACTTCGATATTACTAATGATACTATTTTTACCAATAAAATAAAATAATTATTTTTTATTTTATTTCAATCATAATAGGACAGTGATCCGAACCATAATAATCTGATAATGTTTTAAAACTTTTGACATCTTTTATAAAAGAATTATTTATAAAAAAATAATCTATTCTCCATCCAACGTTGCGATCGCGTGCACGAGTTTTCATATCCCAATAAGTATAGACATCTTTTTTTGTTGGATAAAAATTTCTAAATATATCTACCCATCCATTATTCACAACTTCATCAAGCCACTCTCTTTCGATTGGTAAGAATCCAGTACTATCAGAATTTTCTTTTGGGCGAGCTAAATCTATTTCTTCGTGAGCGGTATTTACATCACCGGTAAAAATAATTTGATGTCCGTCTTTTTTCTTTTCATTAATAAATTTTAAGAAGGCATCATAAAATTCTAATTTATAATTCAATCTTTCTTCTCCCCCTCCTCCATTAGGAAAATAACAATTTATTAAAATAAAATATTTACCGGCTTTGGAAGTAGAATAGTAAGCAATAACTATTCGTCCTTCATCATCAAATTTTTTAATACCAATTCCATATTCTATTTTTTCAGGAATTTTTTTTGAATAAATCGCAACACCACTATATCCTTTTTTATTTTTAGAATATGAAAAATAAGAATGGTAACCATTTAAATTTCTTGTGCTTTCATCTAGTTGATCTGGTTCACATTTTGTTTCTTGAAAACAAACAATATCAGGATTGTTAAAAGCAAATAGGGGAGTAAAATATCCCTGCTTAACTGTGGCTCGTAATCCATTTGTATTCCAAGAAATTATCTTCATAAATTTATTATATCATCAATTAAAAATATTTAGATTTAAATACAAACTATTTACTAAAATATTTTTGTTATTTATGTAACATCATATAGGTCTTTATTAGACTAATATAAAGGACAAAATCTATGTCTTTTATTTAATGTTTGATCATAATATGTATGTTATATTATTTTAAGTATGTGTTTCGACTTACTGTGAAACCCCAAAACAAAAAAATACCACCTATATTATGTATATATTTAGTTACTATGAAACTTTTTATGTACATCACGAAGCTGTTTATCAGTTATGTGAGTATAAATTTGTGTTGTTGCTATGTTTGCATGACCCAACATCATCTGAACAGAACGAATATCTGCTCCATTTGAAAGTAAATCTGTTGCAAATGAGTGACGAATAACGTGTGGAGTAACTTTTTTAGATATTCCAGCTTTTATCGCATAAAATTTTACGATACGTTCAATAGATCTCGGTGTTAATCGGTTACTGTTTCCACTGTTGTGTGAAAACTGTGCAAATAGTGGCTCATCTAAATCCTTACGAGATTTCAAATAGTCACGAACTGCATCTTTAGCTGACTCTGATAAAAAGACAACTCTGACTTTTTCTCCTTTTCCACGAATAGAAAATTCATCCTTAGATAAATCTAAATCTCTATTTAATGAACAAAGTTCAGATAATCGTAACCCTGTTGAAAAAAATAATTCGATTATTGCCTTATCTCTTAATCCCTTATCTGTATTTTTATCAGGAGCATTCATAAGCCTCTCTAGTTCCGCACTAGAAATTAAATCCAAGGAACGTTCTTTTATTTTTGCCAAATCTATTCTATCTGGAGATAGGGAAGTAATACTTCTCTTCATTAAATATTTAAGAAATGATCTTAGTGCTATTAAGTGATAATTTTGAGTATTTTTTTTGAGAGTAGACGCCTGTTGACCTTTTATTTTTACCCCTGGTTGTCTATTTAAATGAAGTCTAAATTCTCGAATTTTATCATCAGTAATTTCCTTGGGTTCTCTAATTTTTGTAAATTCAAAAAATCGTGTTAGATAGTGATCATAATTATTTACAGTTTTTAAACTGTTTCCTTTTTCTATCTCTACGTGTTCTAAAAATTCTCTTTTTAGTTGATCTAATTCTGTTACCATATTTTCATTATAACATCTTTTAATTAAGTGTCGTAAAATAAAAAGACCTCGACAATTAAAATTGCGAAGGTCTTTAAACTAAATAACCAAAAATGGTTGGGGTCCAAAAAAAACTGGGTGATGAAATAATTCATCTCGAGAGAACATATATAGAAATACCTATTTATATAAATTTTAACAAAACAAAGAGAACAAATCAATAGATTGAGCCCCCTTGTACTTTTCGACAATATGTGCTAGTATACAAGGACATGTTAACAACAAAGAAAAAACAAAATATTATAAAGAAAAATCAGCTTCACGATAAAGATACAGGTAGTCCTGAAGTACAGATTGCAATTATAAGTAAAAGAATCGAAGAACTTGCAGGTCATCTTAAGGATCATAAAAAAGATAACCACTCTCGTCGAGGATTAATTAAGATGGTTGCTGATCGCCGAAAACATCTTAAATATTTAGAGAATACAGACAAGACAAGATTTGCAGCTGAAACAAAAAAAATAAAAGCTTAATGAAATGCCTCGCAAGGGGCATTTTATTTTGGTATAATTTTTAGATATCCAACCTTATGTGACTTTAGAGGTTGTATATTTAAAAATTATATGGATTTAAAACTTCTCAATTTTTCATCCATAGACTGGTCGATTTATATATAAAAAAATTTCATAATAAAGTAAAATATTTATATGAGTATAATAAAACAAAAAGAACAAAGAGTAGGGGTTTTTATAGACACATCAAATCTATATCATAGTGCTAAAAATTTATATAAGAGAAAAGTTAATTTTGGTGCAGTTTTAAAAGATGCAGTTGCAGGAAGAAAATTAGTTCGTGCAATCGCGTATGTCATAAATTCTGAAGGTAATGAAGAAAATAGTTTTTTTGATGCACTAACTAAATTCGGAATTGAAACAAAAATAAAAGATTTACAAGTATTTGCTGGTGGCGCAAAAAAGGGTGACTGGGATATTGGAATGGCAGTTGATGCTATGAAAATGGCCCCACGTCTTGATGCTGTTGTATTAGTAACAGGTGATGGAGATTTCGTTCCACTTGTACAATACATGCAAACAATGACACAAGTAGAAGTAATATCTTTTGGTAAATCAGCATCAATGAGATTAAAAGAACAAGCTGATGATTTTCTGGATCTATCAGTTAATCCAAGAAAATATTTAATTTAATCATATTTATAAAAATAAAAGCACCTGATTATTATAATCAGGTGCTTTTTGACAAAAAATTTATTTATGATATATTATGATAAATAATTCTCTAACAAAAATTTTAAAAAATAGCCGTTAAGAAAAATGGCAAAATTAAAAAATGAAAAAAAATATTATCAGTGCAGTAGATATACTATTGTTATTTTGTTTATCAATTTTATTATCTGGAGTTCTAGATAATATTATTCCTTCTTGGTTAAGATCATTGATAACACTTATTATTTTAATAACTATTATTAAGTCTTTTCCTTCGTTAAAAAAAGAAAGGGAGTTATCTAACACTTGGAAAAATATTGACATTGGGATGAGTTTTAAACTTATTAAAATTATTGATAAGTTTGATAATTCAACTAACCCAAATAAAAAAACAGGGGTGTTAGAAATTGAAATTAAAGGAAAGAAAAAAGAAATAATCTTTCCTATACATTTTTCTTGTTGGGAAGGAAGAATTCCCGTGGAAGGATTTAAGTACATGAAAAGTAGTGATAATTATTTTATTCAAAAATCAAAAATGTGAATAAAACTCCAAAATAAATGGTCCCATGTTATTAAAAATAACATGGGATTTTTATTTGTATTTTGCCCTATTTATGTTATAAATATAAGTATTAATAGTTTAATTATTAACCTCCGGACAATTAGAGTTGAAGCCAAAAATAATCAGGTTTCAAAACTAGAGTCTGGAGATTAATCTTAAAAAATATGCATAGCAAAGAATATGAGGTAGAAATTGGTGGTAAAACAATTACTGCTCTTTTTAGTGATTTAGCAGACCAAGCCAATGGTTCTGTAATATTAAAATCAGAAGGTACTGTAGTTATGGCAACTGCAGTTATATCAAAAGATGGAAGTAAAAATTTAGGATTTTTTAATCTTACCGTTGAGTATTTAGAAAAATTTTATGCTGTAGGGAAAATACTTGGAGGTCAATATAACAAGAGAGAGGGACGTCCTAGTGATCAATCTATTCTTGCAGCCCGTATGATAGACAGAACTATTCGTCCTCTTTTTGATCATCATATAAAAAATGCAGTTCAAGTTATAGTAACTATATTAGCAGTAGGAAATACTGATCCAAAAACTCTAGGTATAAATGCTGTATCAATAGCACTTCACACTTCAAATATTCCATGGAACGGACCTATTGGAGCGGTACATGTAAGTAAAGCAAAAGAAGAGGAAACAATAAAAGTAAACAATTATATTCCGAACGAAGATGAATCTGTTTATGAACTCGATTTACTTGTATGTGGTAAAGACAAAACTATTAACATGATAGAAGCTATGTCTTATGAAATAGGAGAAGAAGAAATGGGTCAATGTTTTGATATGGCATCGATAGAAATTTCAAAGTGGGAAGACTTCCAAAAGAAACTTGCAGGTGAATTAGGAAAAGAAAAACTTTCATTTCCTAAAAAAGAAACACCGCTCGAAATTATTTCTCTTTTTGAAAAAGAAATTGCTCCAATATTAGAAAAAGGGTTATTCAGTTCTGAAAGTAAAAAAGTTACAAGTGAAGCAGAAAATATTTGGAATAATATTCTAGATGAAAAATATTCTGAAGATCAAGAAGAAGAAAAGGGTATCGCAGAAGATTATTTACATCATTATCTAGATCAAGAGTTTCACAGCAAAGCACTTGATAAAGAAATTCGTGCAGATGGAAGAAAAATAGATGAAATAAGAAAACTTTATGCAAAAGCTGGTGGTATATCAGAAGTGTTACACGGTTCCGGAATATTTTACAGAGGAGAAACACATGTATTATCAGTGCTTGCTCTTGGTGGACCAGAAGATATGCTAACAATTCAAGGAATGGAATCTGAATCTAAGAAACGTTTCATGCACCATTATAATTTTCCTCCATATTCAGGAGGTGAAACAGGACGCGTAGGAGGAATAAATAGAAGAGAAATGGGTCATGGATTTTTAGCAGAGAAAGCATTAACTCCAGTTATTCCAAGTAAACTTTTATTCCCTTATACTATTCGCGTTGTCTCAGAATCAACAGCTTCAAATGGATCTACTTCTCAAGCATCTATATGTGCAGCAACTATTGCTCTTATGGATGGAGGTGTGCCAATCAAAACTCCAGTAGCTGGTATTTCTGTAGGATTAATGTCGAGTGATATAGATATTAATAAATATGTTTTACTTTCAGATATTCAAGGACCAGAAGATCACTATGGTGATATGGACTTTAAAGTTGCAGGAACAAAAGATGGAATCACTGCAATACAACTTGATGTAAAAGTAAGTGGAGTACAAATAAAAATATTAAAAGAAGCTCTTCTTCGTGCAAAGAAAGCTAGATTACAAATCTTAGAAACTATCACATCTGAAATAAGTGAACCTCGTAAAAATATCTCTCCTAATGCTCCTCAAATAGTAACTGTAAAAATTAAAAAGGATCAAATAGGAATGGTTATTGGACCTGGAGGAAAAAATATAAATGCTATCCGTGAAGAAACAGGAACAGAAATAACTATTGAAGAAGATGGAACAGTATTTATAACAGGTAAAAATGGAGGCGCTGAAAAAGCATCACAAATTATTGAAAGTATGACTCATGAATATAAAGTAGGAGATACTACCACTGGTGTAGTCGTAAAACTTATGGACTTTGGTGCTTTCGTTCGCATCGGTCGCGATACAGAAGGGCTTGTTCATATTTCAGAAATTGCTCCTTTCCGAGTAGAAAAGGTTGCTGATATTCTTAAAGAAGGTGATAGTGTTCCAATAAAAATAATTAAGTTAGATGAAAAAGGACGTTTAAATCTTTCAATCAAGGAAGCAGATGCTAATTTCTTTAAAAAAGAAAATTAAATATAAAAAATTATTAAAGTTTGTTCATGTTATAATAGATAAGATAGTTTTATAAACTATACTAATATAATAGTATCTATAAAAAATGGAAGAAAAAAACCCACAAATTAATACTGACGGAAGTGAAGCAAAAACAATTCATACATATTTAACTGATATGGCTGAAACTGTTCGTAATAATGAAATATCTGTTATCAACATAGCCGTAGCTGAACAAAAGAAACACGAGAGAGAAGATATCTATAGAAAAGTAGAAGGGAAAAATTCAACAAAATTATTTCTTTTGATTGGCGGTGTAATTCTTTTGCTTGGAACTTTTATTACTATTTATTTTATAATTCAAAAAAATAAAGGAGTAAATATTCCAATTACAAATGTGACTAGTTCAAAAATAGAAACTATTATATATTATGATGATCAATCTTTCGTTGATGTTTCTCAAACTACAAATAGTAATGATTTTGTAAAATTATTAAAACCAGAATTATTAAAAGCTGGCAATCCTGATTCTATTAAATCTATTTTCTTAACTAATTCAATGAGTGGATCACCGGAAATATTAAAATTGGAAGATTTCACTTCTTTATTGGGAGTAACAGCACCATCATCATTGATAAGATCTCTTTCTGGTCAATACATGATAGGGACTTATACACCGGCAATAAAAAATGTGAATAGTAAACCTCATTTATTTTTATT
>Ga0302271_10001472_pt1 | contig 22542 bp, 20 predicted proteins | sample III_Bog_N1_1_FD_198767 | JGI IMG/M metagenome (GOLD analysis project Ga0302271, IMG submission 198767) | Peat permafrost microbial communities from Stordalen Mire near Abisko, Sweden - III_Bog_N1_1 | ecosystem: Environmental > Terrestrial > Soil > Wetlands > Peat | place: Sweden: Abisko... | reverse complement strand
CCCCAACCCCAACCCCAACCCCAACCCCAACCCCAACCCCAACCCCAACCCCAACCCCAACCCCAACCCCAACCCCAACCCCAACCCCTTTCTAAAATAAAAGATATTAAAGATCTTTTTCTGAAAATGATTATTTCCACTATGAATATTATTTGTATTTTCTTGCAGCTTGAGTTACATGATTAATAGAGTAAACGATTTCAATATTTCTTCTTTTTTTATTAAGATATCTGAATTTAATTATCTCAGCTAAACTAAACTAAACTAACAAGGAAACACAAACGCAAACCCTAATAACTATTATCTTATTCCTTTATGGAAACTACGTTTAGCTCTCTCTCTCTTTCTCTCTTTATATGTCTATTTCAAGGTTAATCTCCTCAAGCATCAACTTGCATAGAAACTAATGATGATTCCAAAGAAATACACAAAAATGAAAAAATAGTATGCTAGCCAGAGTATCTTTTCAATTTCAGGTTTTTCAACTGCTTTCAGTGTAGTGACGTGCAAGGCAATTCCAAGGACCAGTGTAAGCCAAGCCATAACCGACTCAAAGATTCCTGCTTGGAGGTAGTTGTAGGAGATGAGCATGGCAATCCCAAGAAGATAGAGTTTCTTGGAGAGAAGTTCAAACTTACTCTTGACGACTTTGCTATTTTCCTGTTTAGAGAAATAAGCCACAAGCTGGAAGATGAAATGCACCAAGAACATAACCAGCAAAGCAACACCGATCGCGACACGCCTAGCAACATATTCTTCTTATTGAGAGGTGTTTCCGTATTCAAGAATGATTCCCATTTAATGATAGTCTCAATGATTTACTATTTTTTTATAGTTTGTTATTTTATTTCTTCTTAACTTTTCAGTTTCTCCCCTCATTCACCTTTGTTTTTCATTTAGTTCGTCAGATTAATTCTTCTCTTGACTTTTGATCTTTCTTAAATCTTGCAATAAGCCTCGATCTGGTTACTTATTCTAATAACAGCAATAAATCTTGCAAATTGTGGATATAAAATCAATGTCTCTGCCCATTCTTTGTTATGTAGTTTAGCCTTGTTTGCTTGTGCAAATAATCAGTGAGTGTCTCATTGTGAAGTCCACAATCCATACTTAGATGATGCCATAAACAAGCTCAAACCAATGATCGAGGATAATCCAAATATGGCTGGGAAAAATTTCATTTAAAGAACAAATGGAGATGTAGTCAGCAACTCCTTCGTGAAAATCAGTCTAAGTAATGTAGCCTACAGTTCATTTGATATCCCTGATAATGTTAAAGGGTTAAATAGCCACTCATGTTTGACTTTATTTGCGGAGTCGCATCTCTTAGGTGACTCAGAAGTGGCTTTTGAAGGCATTTCATTCAGTGTTTCAGAGAAATTCTTGAATCTCTGCAAGGAAAAATAGGAAATTATATTGCGTTGACGAGCCAGTGCAAGCAAGCAGAATACTATAGTTTTTCGAGCTTATCTTGCTTAGCCTGCCCGTTATCGAAGGCCTGTAAAGATTAATTCTTCGGACCTTACAATTGTCCTTATTAGAAATATGGCAGTACTTCTGGAGAATGCTTGCCTTGCTCATCGGGAAAGTATACAGGCACTGTCGGATAGAGTGCTTGCTTCAAATGTCCTCAAGAGAATAAGTGCGTTGATGGAAAGAAGATATCTTGTCCTCCTGGGTCATACACGATACATCTCGGAGGGAATAGTTGTTAAGCTTACAGCAGTGGAACTTTTTAGAGCAAATAAGGCTAAACATCCTGCAATTCATGTTCAACTGGATCATATTGCCCAACTACAGAAAAAGACCAGATTCCTTGCTCGCCGGGGATCTAATAACAGAGATTCTAGAAGAAAAGAATGTTAATACTGCCCTAAGGGATCTTATTAAACTGAAAGTGGAAAAACTGATTGCTGGAGTTGTCATGCTGGATATTATTGTCCAACTTCTGATAAAGACCCAATTCCTTGCCCTTCTGAAACATACAATCCTTAAAGATTATCATATGATTAATAGGATTGTTCTATATGCAAGTACTCTATTACAGTTGGGGCGAGTTCATGCATACAAGCAGGGTTCTTAGGATCTAGTCTGAATAACTTCCAGCAATCTTCATGATCCAAAGTGAAAGATTAACTTATTGTATTTTGATTTTTCTAGAAAGCAAAGGATTTGTTTTAAGATCATGTTTGTCAATTTATTTATATTTTTATTTAGAAAATGTCGTATTCCTTCTTGCAAATGGTAGATTTTAACTCACAAAATTTGTTAAAAAAAAAATATTATTTTTATTGTTAGCCACTTCTTTTGAGAAGATCCTTAGAATTTCATTAAACTAGAGAAAGGAGTAAAGCCTCCCTGTAAAATGACTAACACACTTTAATTAAATATGCCAACCAAACGAAAAAACAAACCTCAGAAATATTCATTCTCTCTAATCTGATTTTCTAAAGAAGTTGCCATAGAAAAGCAAATTTTGTCTAATTAATCAGTTAATATTTAAATTTTTATCTAAGATTCAAAGAATTCGAGTTTTTGTTGAAGATTAATTGATAAACTAGATCTTTTTCTTGACTAAATTTATCCAATTGATCAAAAAAGAACAAAAACTATTGAATAATATTGAATGGAAAAATGTCCTAATTAAGAAAATTAATATCAAGCATGAAAATACATGAAATGTTATCAAAAAAAATAATGCTAGGAATACGTCAGAAGTTTGAGTGTGCGAGCAATCTGCCGAGAGGGTTCTGATATTAAAAATTGTGGGGGTGATTTACTATCGAAAAACACCTATATTTTTAATATTCTGGAAGAAATTGCGTATTTTAGGCGAAATCCTCCCAGATGATTTTGAGTTTTTAAGTGATTGGTCTCAAATTGCTGGTAATTTATGATCTTTTGATAATTTATCTGGAATCCAAATTGAGGTCTTCTCATCAACAGATAATTCAAAGAAAATACTTAAGAAAAGAGTGAAAAATAGTTCTACAAAACAATAAATTTTCTTAGATTTTAAGCTAAAAATACCTATCAAAAAGAAGAAGATAAAATGGGCAATAGATTCTCTTTTGAAAGCGATAGCGACATTGTTAAGTTGGTAGTCCGTCTTGACGCAAATCACCCTCATTCTCTAATTGAGAGACTCGAGAAGTTGCCACTTTTCAAAAGTAAATAGTAACTTCATGGAGACATTTTGTTTCTTTTCTCAGATTCATTTCACAGATTCCTTGAGGTACATGATGCATCTATGTGTGCGTTAGTTTCTTACTCAAAAAAACCTAATGATCTATCCAACCAAATGAAATTTTTTCTAAAAAATATTTCTATTTTTGTTATTCTTAGAGAGATCCCAGTGAATTTTCAGCAATACGTTAAGAAATATTCTAATTAGACAAAGCTTGCAGCAAAGACTCTCATAATTTATTAGAATTGAATATCTCCGGATACAGAACAGGATTTCACAGTGAACGACTCTATGATTATGTTCGAAGTTTCTTTGGTGAGGAGAAAGTTGAATTAAAACAGAAAAGAATAGTTAATAGTATTTTCAAAGGACTTTCTTATTTTATCGAGCATACCAAACCCCTCTATGTATTTGATCAAGTAGTACCCCTCTCTCACATAGAAAAATTCAACTTCGGTAAAAATAACAACAATATTAATCTAAAAATAAATGAATTTCTTCCCTTTTCTTCATTCTTAATGACCCCATCTTTAAAAATATTTTAATTATTTATTTTAGAAACTGATCTCTCTAAGACGTACATGGGCGGCGAAGAAAAATATCCATATATTTTCGTGAAGATTCGAAGTGGCATATCTTTCTACCGTGTAACCGGCCCAGGGAAATTCCAGAGAATAGCAGGAAGTATCATGGGAGAAAGCTTTGTCGAGAGCGTGATGCTCAAACTAACATAATACAAAGACATCAATGCTGCTTTCAAGGATGGATTCCAGAAAGGAGACAATCGTAATTGTGACATGACAGTTGAAGATATTTACGGCGCAAGTTGTGTGAATCTTGGTAACGAAAACAATTCTAAGAAATAATCCATATTTTTTCTAAATTTTTTTTGCCCAAATCAAGGTATCCCTAAGGATATATTAGCGAGCAGCTTTGGGAAATGCAGTAAACAAGGTCCAGCTAGCAAATACAAACCTGAAGATATTATGAAGAGTCTCCTTGTTGCAATTACAATCAACACAGGGTAACTCATTGGCCTCTATTCCAGCCTTGAAAAAATCACGAATATTCTCGTGTCTTCTTGGAAAATATAATCTGAAGAATTCAATTTCTGTCTGCAAGTAACTTCGATTTTAAAGTCTTGAAAATCTAGTTTAATTTTAAGCTTTGACATACATTTTTGCAAACATAATAAACAGAGCACAATAGCATTTTACTCGAAGAACGAATGCAAAGCACATTTCATCAAAGATTCGGATTATCTTTCATGTGTCGGTGACTTACTTTGACAACCTCCATTTTAATATAAACTCACAATATCTTCACATTCTTTTTAAAAAAATCTTTGTATTTTTCTATTGAAATTCGTTCTCTTTTCTTAATCCTCAGAAGACAATAAGTCTAAGGGGTGATGTAGCAGCTAATTCAATAAACTATTCGTTTTGTATGTATCTTAAACTCTTTGATCTTTTCCTGATAATAAATCGCTTTGTTTTTAAGTATCCAAAAGCCTATTTTGTTTGTTTGATTTATTTTCATTCTTTTCCTGTCCCACTTTTAGTAATATTATTAGTATTCCCTTTTTATGTATTTCTTCAATCTTTCGAAGAAATCTTAGCTCCCGTAGCCTTCCTCTTTCTCATTTGTGGGTTGAAGATAGATGTCTTTGGTTTTGGTTTCTCAGGGGAATGTTTTAAGAAAATATCTTCTCGTTCATTTGCTGGAGATTAAGCATATTTACGATAATGATCATCTTTTCTCTCTTCTTATGCATTAGCAGCTATTTCTTCAGCTTTTTTGACTAGCAATGCTATTCTAGTTTTCAATTCTTTATTCTCTTCCTCCAATTCTATTGTTTCTTATTCATGTGCAGCGAACAAGTCAAGCACAAATACTCTAGTCAAATTATAATAAAGAGATTCGTTGTCACTCCTTTTGAAAGGACGCCCTGCAAGAAAGAATAAGACAATAAGTAAAAATAGTAATGAATTAACAATATTTATGAATAGTTTATTTAAATTGTTTTCACTGAAAAAGATTAAATTTCATAAGAAACTCCTTAAATTCACTATCCCTGTTTGCATGTTATTGATTTTGTGCAAAGCTTTACCCATGTCAAAGCGAGCGTTGAGAATGATGCCTTGAAGATCAAACTGAACTATCATTTCCATTTCTGACTTCCTTTCTAATTCAATCCTGATTTTCTTCTTTTTCAACATTTCCTTCAACTGAGAGAAGAAGATTTAGAAGCTTCCCTGCAGCTTCATTTATTTATCCACAAGGATCACAAACATAATATATTTCTTGTTTGGTCTTTCTGGTAATAAAACAAGAAATTCCATTATTAATATGTATCTTAATTCAGATCAATAGGGATAAAAACTAATCATTTTTGGAGTAAAAGATGCGTACCAAATCAAATTGATTTTTTATTCTTTTTGTTTTTTGATAGATGGAGTAAATTACTTCGGGGTAAAATACAGATTTCCCTTCGGAGTGCGAATTAGAGAAGGGTGACTTTTAAAACTAGTTGGAAGGGTCGGACAATCTCAGATATATTAATTAATAAACGAAAATAAAACTAAGGAAAAATGGTAAATAATTTTTGTTTTTTTGCTACAATTCCAAGTAGGTTGCTAACTCATTTTTCTTCTTGGTGGCTTCATCATTCAGGGTAAATAACCAGGTGCAGGTCAAAAGAAGACTAAGGAGGCTATTGCTAAGGCCGCTTAATCCAAGAAAGGAGGCAAGAAGGTATGAAGAATTAACATGAGAGATTTTCATAAAGTTCGAAACATAATTGTTCTTGCCTTTTTATTCAACAGAAATGGACCAAGGGTAAGGCTAAAGATAAAGTTGAGAACGCCGTCTTCCTTGAGAAAAAGGCCATGGACTCTATTGTCAATAACCCCTCTAAGGTTGGTAAGGTCCTCACCGTCTCTACCTTCGTTGAGAAGAACAAAGTTAATGGGTAAAATAAATAAAAATTTATTCAAAAAAAGCAATTTGTAAAAGAGACAATAAAGTGATAGAAAGTTAGTTAGGTAGTTGAAAATTTTAAGCAGCAAGGCAGTTTAGAAAAATAAATCTTATAGATTATCTAAGTTGTTTTCGAGATCTTTTTATGCAGATTTTTCAAGAATGTTCGAACTTCTTTTATGCACAAAAAATTAACTTTTTAATTTGAAATTCTTCATGCCTGTTGACCTTATTTTGTAATTGTATTCTGAACAGATCTCTCGCAAGAAGTCTCCTTAGAATCATGGCTGAGAAGAAACTAGTCCAAAAGGTCTCCAAGAATGGTAACCAATGGGTTTACTCTGTCGTTGGTGGTGTCAAGGATGACAAACCTGCTCCAACTGCCAAGGCTGCAGCTAAGGAAAAAGCTGCTTCTTCTAAGGCTGCTCCCAAGGAGAAGGCTGTTGCTGCTGAGTGATTATCACTCTGAAACTTCAATTTAACTTGCTCAAAACAGAGAAAGATATTTAAAAATATTCAAAATAAGCATGGATATTGTCTCTCTCATTCTTTCATATTATGTATGTGTTTTGCAGGTATTATTTAAATCCTAGTTCACTAGACAATTATCTATAAAATGCCATTCTTTCTAATTATCTATTCACTTTCTTGTAAATTTAACCTTTATTAATTTGGTGGAGTCAAAACATTTTTTGACAAAATACTGTTAGTCTACCATTTTCAGATTTTTTTTCTACGATTTCATGATTTCTTCTTGTTGATAAAATTTGTTGGAGAGATTTATGGATGTGAGAAATTGATAGATTATTTGTGCATTTCTTGATAATTATTCTGTACAAAACATTGTTAGATAAAACAATCTTTGGGAGTCATTTTAGATTGGTGGTTTTTAATTTAACTGGTAAAATAATAAATGCATTATTAAATAAGGAATTGTAATTTAATTTAGTTGAAACAACCTAAAAAGAAGAAGAACCACACTATTTCACTGTTTATCAACATCATCATATGAAAATAGCAAACCAACCAGTAAATTGCTTTAATTTTAGTACAAATCGATAACATTTTTTCCATTTGTCATTTATGAGATTTCCTTCTTGAAGGTGAAATAACAATAGTTTTAAATCCTTTTCTATTTCTTGAACCCCCAGCAATTGTCTTCTTTCTGCTCTAGATTTTAGCAAGAATAACTGGGTAGTTAAATGAAGGAAAATACTTCTCAAATATTTTCATCCTATCGAAGTCTAAAAGATATATATCATAATTTCGTTATCCTTATTAACCAGGTTATCCTATCCCAAGAACTCCTCCACCAAGTGATGTAGACGATTAGTTATTATTGCTAGATGGTTTGAATGATAATTGAATCTCAGATGCCTTTCTGTTCGTTCGAACTTTGCTTTGCAGAGATCGTTGTTAGACATATTACGATTTCTAACCACGGATAGGAGGTAAAAATGAATCCCCACGCTCTCTTTTAAAGCTCAATGTTCTTGCAGATAGTTGGTTCACTCCAGTATTTCGTTAGGACATGTTATCCTACAAAGGTGAAGCTGCAGCATTTGGAGGAAGCTGGATGTTTTTTTCTTCTTGTGTAGATTGTTGTTTTTTCGAGAAAAAGCTGATTTTTTGTAAGGGCGATGTGATATTTTATGATTGGAAACTATCTCTGCCTTGGTTGGAAGTGAGTTGGCCAGCAGGATTAGTCGAAATAGCACTTGGTTGGAGCTGCGTCAAAGCGAGATTGCCTTAGTTATTCGATGAGTAAGTTGATGTCTAAACTACATTGCTATCTCCTAGCTGTTGAAGTTATTCTCCACTATTCCCTAAGTGATTACGGTCATCTTCCTAAATGCCTTGGAGTTATGACTATTGTTACTGACTAGATTATTGTTTTTTATATTGGGCTTAAGAGTTTTGTTAGGATTATTAAAAAGTTGAATTCTACTGTGACTAGAAATTAGACTGCTATTGAGGCTATTACTGCTGTTGTTATTGTAATTATTATTAAAACATCAATTTCAAATGTTCTGTGTCACTTTCATCATCATCGTCATCGTCATCATCATCATCATCATCATCATCTTCTTCAAATTATACTTCGTTGTTCATTCTCCTATCGTCCATCATTGTCTCATCGTAATCCTCATAAATATTGTATTCTTCCATTTCACCTTCGTTTTCTGGGCAACTTTCTAGAATCCTCACAGTCGGTACTTTATCAAAGAAGAATTTATCCGATCGATTCTTGAATTCAGGTATATTTTCTCTGATATCTGGCATGATCAGCTAAACTAATGAAATCCTATATATCCTTAGTTTCTATCTTGTTTCCTCAGCCTTCGAAATTGTCCGATAAGAGAATTTTCTTCTTTAACGTTCTTCCCTTTTACTTTGCTCAATGCTGCTTTAACATCTCGCGATTAAATTCTGCTGTGGTGCATTGAAATTGATCAATGGACAGAATATGAATTAATGATCATATTTCATGCAAGAAGGACATTTAGTGTCAAGTGTGTGGTTATTGAAGATAATATCATCACGGAGCTCCGAATACCTCTCGAAGTCTTTTTTGAATTTTACCATAATATTTTTAAAATCTGCCATGTCGAAGTAAACTAGCGTGCAAGTTTAATCCTTTTGGCATTTGGCACTGGTGGATCTTTCCCCATCTATGAATGCACTCCTCATCCCTATTTCGTCGCCATGTTTTTAAACTGTCGAGATAGTTGTTATTGCATTTTGGTTTTCAATGACAATATCAATATTTCCACTAGCTAGGAAATACACAGTGCTGCCTCTCTCTCCTCGATAAAAGAGATACTCATTAGGTGCAACATTCTTCTCTTTCATGCTTAAAGCTAGTGCCCGCAGACATTTTTCACTGAAATTCAGTCTCATGATTTTATTCTCTAAAAGGTATTTCCCAAAATATTTCTGATAGATCTCATTCACGAGTGATTAGGGAATATCTTAAAACAGAGCTTACGCATCTGAATCCTTTTTTTTCTTGTATTGGAATGCATATTCCAAATAATTCAAAACCTGCAAAGAAAGAAAGAGAATAAGATATTAGAGATATTTTAGATTTATCCTACCTTAAGTTTAGATAAGCTATCGATGTTTCTTGTGTCCATGTATTGCGTGATTTCTTGTTTCCTTTTCTGGAATTGCTCTATTTTTTGTCTTTACTGCATGTAGAGCTCTCCGATTGTATTCACAACATACCCGAAGATCCCCGAAGAAATAAATGTCATAAAAATCACATAGATTCTCTCCGTATTATTCACGGGAGTCACGTCACCGTATCCAATGGTCATCATAGTAATAAATGAAAAATAAATGCTGATAATATACCGATTTTGCCATGTTTCATTTTGAACTCCCTTAACAGTAAGCCAATTATCAGTTTATCCATTCTGGATCTCAACATGTGCGACATAATGAAATGCGCAGCCAGCAATCTAAGCCATGAGAGTCATTTTAAGGACTAGATTAGTAAGTGTAAATGCAATAGGGTATTTTCTAATCATCTGAAAGTGATTATCAGCTCTTTTGACTATTTTGTTAATATCGAAGAATTTCAGAAAAGCAACGAATTATAATGAGTTAATTTGAATGGTCACGAACACAAGGATATCAATGAATAACTAGGTCTTCATGAAATGACGGAGGATCAATTTCCTATCAGTGATCATGATACCCTAAGCATAGTAAGCTTTGTTTAAAGTGATTAGAAAATTTGCTAGAAATACTGCAAATACAAATTATTCAAACCAGAAAAACGAGACTTAGAAGCTCAGCTGTATTGGGACGATGTAGAGATACCCTAATAAAACTATTCCATAGGCTATGTCGCATAGAATTGAAAACCTCGATTCAGGGTTCAAAGGGCTTATCTCGCAAATCAGTTCTCCCAAAAAATGTAAAAAAACAGAGATTTTCTCAAAAACTTTAAAGTGAAACCATAAAGATTGGGTATTTGCACTGCCATTATTAGCATTTGGGTTTAGTTAAGCGCTACTGACTGATGAAGCTGGATCTCCTATGATTTCAAAGTGTTTCTTTGATAAACGCAAATAATTGTATTTCTAAGAAAACTAGCTGATTTTCGCAATGAATCTCCTAGTGAGTTATGATACCTTCATTTTAGTCACAAAATGACTCAAGCCATTTGAGGCACCACCAACAGGAGCAAGAGGAGGAGATTGTGAGGAAAATAAATGATTATCTGTTCCACTTTACCTCATGGATAGTCCCCTCAGCATTAAAGGATCTTTTGATTTTCCTGAAAAGCTCGCCAACATGTTGTTATTAGCCAGTTTGGTAGTTGATCGAAGTAGTTTAATGGGGCTACTGCTTTCGTTATCTTCGTAGTAATGGCTCCTTGATACTCCAACAGGAGAATCTTCTTGTTTCTAAGGTGACCGCTTAGTTTCATCTTATTGTCTAGAATCATCCCCTCCTTATTCACTTGGAAGTTGATGAATACTGCTGTTGCTGTTTACTCTCATTAGCTGAATCGATTACATTTATTGATTCTAAGGTGATTCTTTCTTTGGAGATTCTTTTTTTGGAGATTCTTTTTTAGGGGAGCCCATTGCATGGTAAATTGGATGCTAAAAAGGTATAATATTACTGCTATTTATTTTGATTACTTCGTTGTTTAAAAGAGAAGATCCACTGATGACAGTGTTACTGTTTATTTATGGGTCTTAGAGTAAAAGAGTTTTATGGAGACTCACGCTTTGAAGCTTAGAGGGTTAGAATAAATGTATTTCCTCAATGGATTTGTTCTGAAGGAAGCTTCTGCTCGCACTAAGCTTCCTTTGTTGAGATGAAGATGATTGAGTGGGATCAGGTATGTGATCAGAATCATCTTTAATTCGCTTTGACATCGAGCGGATATCTTCGCTGATGTTAAATAGCCTCTAACGAGATCTTGCCCCTTAGCTGTATTTCCAAGAAGAAGAGCCTTCAACGTTCACTACTAGTTCGGAGGAACGGCTTAGAGAATCAGCAACAAATACAAAAAGAAAGAGTTAATCATCAAATAGGGAAACTACTTTTATTGCAAAAATCCTAAGGAATCTTCAATATTGAAAAGTTTAGAATAGTAGAAAAAGAGGAATTGTTTCATTGATAATTGTTGGTTTACTGGTCAGAGTTATGCTAATCTGCTTTGATATTCCTCATTTCAGCTTATTCTTGCAAAAACAGTCTAAGGCGCTCTTTTCTTTTTCTTTCTCTGATTATATTTTGTGAACTTAATAACCAATCCCTTGCATAAGTAAAATTTATTATTTTTGTCATAAGAATCTCTCAAATATCTGAAAACCCATGATCAATTAAAACTCACATACACATACGTCAAAATATAAGGAGGTTAAGTTAAGCATCTAAAAAATGCTCTTATTAGCAAAAATAAATCTTTTTTGAGAATGGGAGTCTTTTTACCAACCAATCAAAAGATACTTGAACTCAGTACTAGTTGATTTTTGATGTTACAATATTGCAGTAATTTTACTAATTTATTTATATGTTTTTTTGGTTTTTAACTTAAGGAATTGATCAAATTTACTAGAAATTTGGATGCAAGGAATAATCAAAAGAAATTGTATTTACTATTTTAATGCTTATTGCCAAAATTTGAATTAGAAGATTTTCTTTTGTATTTCGCTCTATGTTTGTATTCTTTTTTTAATTTTATTTTCTGTTACTTTTAATATTTCAAAAATAATCAGCAATTCTATCAAAATATTTGTTATTTTTTGAGCGAAAGTCAATTAAATAAAAAGAAATTTCTCATCTTATTTTCTGAATGCTTTTATGAAGGCACTACTTTCTTTTTCATAAATAAAACAACAAAATAATAATGTTGATAATAAAAATTTTTGATTTGTAATATCAGGTGAAAAACATTTGCAGTAAGAAAATGAATAGGCTTTTTTAGAATTTAAATAAACAGAAAAGATTAATTAATACATACACAAACAATTTTGTCAAGTAAAGATAAATTAATAATAAAGAAAAAGCACAAAAAGACTGAGGGGAAGAAAAACAAAAAATATGGTAAGCTACTGCATTTATAATAATAAAACTGCATTAAATGGTATTGTGAATTGGAAATACTTCGGGTCTTCGACTCAGATTCGTAGTGAGGCAAAAGTGATTGTCGCCAAAAATTGATCACATGTTGGTCTTGTGGTTGGAGATGGGGAGTATGTTTGGCATTCACCAGAAGTTTAAGATAAAAAACCAATTAAAAGATCCACGTTTGACGAATTTGTTAAATTTGTGATGCCAGCTTATGAACAAAGAAAATGAAATTTGCTTAATTAAAAAATGGAACAATCCACCTTCGAGAGGAGCTTTTATATCATGCTTTGATTCATAAAATAATACTAGTGAATTTTAAATCATTCAATTATTATTTTTTATTATCTAATCTCATATTTTTTTAAGACATTCCAAGAAAAATACAAAACAGATTTTTATTAGTAACTCCAAAGGAAATGCAAAATAGAATAACAAACACAGTTGGAAGAGGATAAGCATTTTGCTTTGCTTTTTTTTATGAAAAAAAGAAACAATTCAATTATTTAATCTTTAATAAAAATCAAATATGTAAAAAAAATATTTAGATTGTAACACCTATTATGCAATAGATTTATATAAATCAAATAACTTTTACCATTTTATGAACTAATTTAAAGAGTTTTGCCAAGGAATTCCACCTGTCTTTTTAGCTACAATACCTTCTCAGTTCCTCTTGAGAAAAAATAAATATTCCTCAATTGAAATAAAATACTGTGGGTAAAATAAGCATCAAAAATAAGGGGCTTAAATAAAGGGAAAGTTAAAAATACAGTAGGAAGGCAGTTCGATAGAAAGATCAAGGGAGGGAATTAATGATGTTTCTTAAGGAGGGATAGGCCTAAATTAAAGGAATAATTACAAGAAACAATAAAAAATATAGACTAACTTATGCAAGTTTAGGTACGAGGCCTCACAGGCGAAACAAAGATCTATGATCTATGCTAAGACAGCAATGTCAGCGAGTTGAAGAACGCTATTGCATCTGAAATGTCATTGGAATATGGCATGATGAACTTGGTCAGCAATGGTATGATGACTGTTGATACCGAGAAGGTCATCAATGATGTGACTTATTTCCTCTCCCTCAAGATGGAAGGTGGTAAGAAAAAGAAGAAGAAAAGATCTTACACTTCTAAGAAGAAAACCACCCACAAGCACGTCGCTATCAAGCTCGGAGCTATCAACTACTACAAGGTTGACTCTAACGGCAAGGTCACTTACAGCCAAAAGAGCTGCCCTAAGTGCGGACCTGGTATCTTCATGGCTAAGCATTACGACAGACATTACTGTGGAAAATGCCACCTTACCTTGAAGATTGACGCTGAAACCGCCAAGAAGAACCTCGAGGAGCTCAAGAAAAGACAAGAAGCTAAGAAGAGTGGTGGTGCAGCTGCTGCCGAAGCTGCTGGTGGTAAGAAAGACGCCAAGAAGGGCAAGAAGGGTAAAAAATGAACAAAAATAATCAAAATAATAGTAATAGGGCAACCGCAATCTAAACAGCAATAGCATGAAGAAATGCATGAGTCTCAACTGCTGCCTTAATAAGCATAATTTCTTCAAATAATTAAGCTGCAGTTCTCTCTGTGTGCCATATTACTTTATTATGTATTTTTTGTTTTCTTTTCGCAAATTTATTTAAAACACAGTTAACTAATCAATCATAAAATCTTCCATTTTTAGTGGTCTTCCATTCTATTCTTCTTTTATTTTATTATCAATGCAGCACATTTTTTCTCAAAGATTCAGTTTTATTTTGGATATTTGTCTCTTAATCACAAAGTTGTTGTAACAATCAAATCAAACTGAATATGTCTAGGAATAATTATTTTCGCTCAATAATCTCTCTCGATAAACGATACTCAAATACTTTGGAGATGCTATTTTTTCACTTAGCCATGTTTCCCAAGTGCAACTTGGAATTTACAGGGAATATTGAAGAAATTATCTAATTTCAACTATTTTAATTCTCAAAAATATGCTGTCTCAAATGAATTAAAACTGAAATCGAGAAATACTCATTTGGAAGATCCACAATCGAATAAATGAATAACAACACATACATTCTTGAATTCATAAGATCTAAGATTCCCTTTCATTTTTCGATTGTATTTATTAAATTTTTAATATTTCTTCCTTCTATTCCTTAACATTTCTTTGTTCCTTCTTTCCCATTTAAGACCTATCTAAAGCTCAATATCTCTTTCTCTTTCACAAGAAATAATCAGGTGTTTTCTTAGCAACATGTGCTTCTCCTCTTCTTGGTGCTGGATCGAATTGGAGATACGTGATATTCATCTTCTCATCGACTTCAATGATAGCAGCTTGATTTCCACATCGATAGCAGTAATTCGGTGCTGAGAACAAAGTCAGTACTTTTTTGTCATGCGTCTGCTAGTATCCTTCCATGACTAATTAATGTGCACGATAAATAAATTAAATCCCGTTTAATCTCAAAAACTTCTCAGACATATCCGCTCCAAATGCAAATCCTGCACCTCTAGGGCTTCTATTGAAACCAGGTTCATCGTCAGGGTCACTCCATAATAAATCGCACATTGCACCTATTAAAGAAAGCAGACATAAATACAAATTAAAGTTTAGAAGGAAATTGATGATGTTCATGAAAATATGACATTTGATCTTCTTACCTTCATGCGGTATCTCACATACCCTATCAATCTATCTGATTTCATCTAAAGATTGAATACTTGGAGACAACCCTCCATGCAATCCAAATATCTAATTCTCGACTACTGCAGTCAGTGGCAGGTAATCAAATAAATCTGTGAAATACTTCCACACATTCGCATTCCCGTATTTTCTGAGACACTCATCGTAAAACCCATAAACCTACGTGATCTATCTACTTTCATGGTTCCCTCTGAGCAATGTAATCCTCTCTTTATACCTAACTTTCAGCGCTATCAGCAAGCTCACACATTCTACTGAAAAATACCCTCGATCAACGTAATCACCAAGGAAAAGGTAATTTGTATCTGGCACTTTCCCACCGATCTTAAAAAGCTCCATAAGATCATAGAATTACCCGTGGATATCTCCACATATTGTTACTGGTGATTTCACTGGCTAGACATTTGATTCTTTTTACAGGATCTCTTGTGCTTTCTCGCATAGGAACTTGATTTCATTTTCGGAGACTTGCTTGCCTTCATAGAGGGTTTATATTTACTAGTCAAGACTGCTGGTTTCTGTTTGACTCAGTCTCGAGTTGTTTGTTTCAGGAACAGCAGAATTACTCATGCAGAAAGAGCGAGGGAGTGAGAAATGTGTTTTAGAAACAAAATCGATGTATAGATAGAATTCAAATTGTTTATCAATTTATATAATATACTCCCCTTTGAACTTTTTATTCAGAATTAATTCAAAGAGATAAGTCTTTTGAAGGACAGAGGGGAGGGGGTTTCTATGTTTGTTTGGGAAATATAAAGTATCAAGTATGATGAAATAATCCCACCCAAAAAATTTATTTATTTTGCTAATATTTAATTTGAAGTGAAAAGATAAATTAATAATTCATATGATATTGGATTCTCTTGGAGATACAATTATATAAAATAAAATTATAACTGCTATGCAGACTAATAAGTTCATATAATAATGCATTGTTCTATTCCTGCAAGCAAACATATCAAACTCTTCATTTGTCTGTTTGTCTCTCTCTATCTATTCAGTTCTCGTGATGATTAAGGAAAGCAAGATTAGTTGGATCGAACTTCTTGATAGTCTCCGTTAACGTCAGAGCGTTGAGTGTCTAATCTTCTTCTAGCTTATGTCCAGAGGGATAGTCCTTATTTGCGACAGGCACGATGACATTGCTTTTCGTCATTTAAGCTTAGAAATCTGGATGGGCGAGTAATGAAGCACTGAATTAATTCGAGGCTATGTTGCTGCTGAATTAGTTAGAAGAACCAGGGAATTAGCTGCTGTTATTCACACTGCTATTGTTATTGTTGCCTTATGCTTATCCTAAGCCAGCAATGTAGCTCTTATCGATTCCAAAGAGGGACTGATTCGCAGATGAGAACAGATTAGAGTTGAGTCTATTAAATGCTTGCATGGATGAGGCTGCGTTTCCTGCAGATGACTGGTGGTTAGCCTCCATGAGTTTATCGAGATTTGATGTAGCATTCAGAGACAAGCTGTTCACAGGATTGTTTAAGTTCATAAAGGAAGGCTGACTGCTACCGAATAAAGGTAAATCGAGTTGTTTGGATCCTTCGAAATGACTGTCCAGCAATGCAAATCCTTCATATGCGCTTTTCCCTAGTTGCTAGGACTAAGCATCGAAGCGAGAGCTCAAGAAATCTGCTGCAGATGAACCAAATGGGTAAGTGCTGTTTTATTGCTGTTGTTACTGCTGCTGCTGTTAATTAGCAGAAGAATTGTTATTGTTATTGCTCGCGTTATTTGGGAGTTGCTATCGTAGACTGAACTATTACTGCTACTACTATTGTGCACTTGCAGCTGAGTTTTGTTGCTAGAATGAAGTTGCATTATTGCTGTTAGGCTAAGCACCTGCAAGCATCATCATATTCAAGCTAGCATCCTTGGTATTGTTGTTGTTGTTATTATTACCGCTGTTGTTGTTCATGTTCATAAGATTATTTGAACTGCCAACTAGACCACTGTTGAGATTGCTATTGTTGAAATTCATTGGATTATTATTAATAGGGTTGGTATTTTTATTTCCATTCGGGAAGTTAACTACATTACTGTTGTTATTGCCTGTTTATTATTGCTATAACTGCTGCTATTGTTATTGCTATTGCTGTTATTGCTACTAAAATTATTGCTGCTACTCAACTTTCTTCTTATAAAGAGAACTAAGAAATGTCATTGGTTATGTTGCTTAATTACTATTACTAGTATTATTATTACTGCTATTATTCGCAGTATTTCTGTTATTACTGCCAACCACTGGTATCTAGTTTTTATTATTGTTGTTACTGCCTTGATTGTTGTTTGCATCTCTCTTAGTGACTTGGATATCGGAGGACTTATCATTGTTATTGTATGGTGGGGAAATCTAAATAATGTTGTCGACAAGTTGATTATAGTCTTCATGCATTTTCTTAGTGGAATCAGTGCATTTCGCTGATAAACTGTAGAAGACTTTGTTGAGGATCTTTGGGTTGATTTTCAGAGAAGTTGTAGCGAATTTTTTAGACCAGTATGGGAAGATCATGGAGAACTCAGGTACGATGGTTTAGATATGAGCTTCATACATCTCCATGTCGACCATGTCGTTTAGGTAATATTTCACTGCGTAGGCGTTGAGGATTAAGTACAAGAGAAGTTGTAGGTACTCGAGTTAGTCGTGGAGTTCGTTGTTGTTCAGGAAGTCTTTGACTCGAGGTGCGCAGTCTTTGATTTTTTCGTCGTCGATTCTGAAAGCAGATAAGAGAGAAAAGAAGGGAAGCGGTTAGGGAAAAAGAATAGGAAGAGAGAAAAAAAAGAGATGAAAAAAGTGGGCTTACTTCCAGTTGTTTTCTCTGAGAATATATGCGAAGAAGACGATTTCTAGCTCGTTGAAGATAAACTTCTTGGCAATCGATCGGAGCATCTTGAACAGAGGGTACTTAGAAGCAACGCGAGCAGCATGTGGCTCTGAAGCGATTCGCTTGAGGAATTAGTTTGCTTGGAATGTAAACGCCTCCGAGGAATATCTGAAATTGCTTGTGTCATATTCTTTCAAGAGGGTTTAGACTTTCTTCTCCTGTTCTGCGTTCTTCTCATCGCTGCCTAAGTAATCCTTCGGGTTTGCAAGCCCTTTACGCTGCATGAGATTATTGTTATTATTATTATTGTTATTATTATTCATAATTCCACTATTGTTATCATTTGGATTTTGATTAGTGTTATTCCCATTGAATTGCAGCTACAACTAGGCTTGAAGTTGTTGTTGCTGTTGTTGTTATTACTGCTGCTGCTGATTCTATTGGTCACCAAAGATCATCTGATCGTATGTTCTTTTTCCATTAGTAATATTTGTATTTGTTGTATTGCCTGAAGTGGGGTTAAGCATCAAGGGATTATTATCTGTTTTGACCACTTGAAACGGCTTTTTGTTGTTGTTATTATTAGGCATCATTGCATTCAGATAGTTATTATTACTATTGATTTAATTGTTGTTGTTGATGCCTAGTTGGGATGGGTTGTTCATTTCCGAATAGCTGCGTGTTGTCTGTCTTATATATTCCGATGTGTTTCCTTGGTTTTATTGGAGTTAATGAATTAGGCTTGTTTTTTATTCCCGTCCCTTTCCGACCCTTCTTGTTTGATTCTTTTCAATCAAATAGACAAAAACCTCTTTTCCTTCGCTTTTATATATCTCCCTCCTTCTATTTTTCTTTAAGTCCTCGATTTAACTAAATAACTATCCACTTTGAGATTTAAAAATAGTTAATTCTTCTAGATTATGATTAGTTTTCTGATTTAACATGAAAATGTTGTCTGGTAATTTCAAATTATCCTAGTTTTGGAGCGGTTTCTTGACAAAGAAAGTGATGGAACTTAAGAATAATATCCTTTTTTGGATTTATTTTATGTCTTTGCCATTTTTTAGGGGAATAAGCTATTTGTTTGATTGAAGAAGTTAGAATTCTTTTATGGATATTATATCAAGAGAGAAAGAGAGATATTGCCATCTGATTTGAGAGAGATGTTTTAATTATTTTTAATATCTGCGATTAATCGGAATTCTTCTATTCACAAAGAAAGAGAGAGAAACACACAAAGAAAGAGAGATTAGAACAATCATATGTAGAACCGACTCTCTGAAGAAAATCAGCAGGATCAGCTTCATCCAGAGCAGCCCTAGGATTTTGAAGAATAAAAGGAAAATTCTAATGCTTCTTTACTGGAGAAATTCGAGTGCACTGTCTGTCTCGAAGTTGCCAAAGAGCCAGTAGTTACAGAGTGCGGTCATCTATTTTGGTAAAGTGATCATCGAAAAATACTTAGAATCGTCCATAGATTTCGATTTGCATTAGAAATAAATCGATTTAAAGTTCTAATTTTGTTTGTTTTTTGGTTTTAAGTTGGCCATGCATATACAAGGTGAGGAGCATTTTATTTAAGGCTCTAACAAAGAGATTATTGCTGAAAAAAGGATGAAAGCGTGATGTGATAACGAGCAGCTTGAATTTAATGATTTTGATATGTTTTCGTTGGTTTCAGTGGTTGAATTAGAACAACGAATATCTTGTATGTCCGAACTGCAAAAACGGAATCAGAAAAGAAAAGATTAGACCTCTCTATGCGCGTAATGAAAGCGATTCAGTGCAGAAGTAGAGGTAAAATTTTACCGAAAAAGCTCTTGAAAAAATAAGATAGAAAGAGGTTTATTTTCGTTAAATTACAAGCTTTGAACATTTGCTGCTTTTCTTTAGAGATCCGACTGTTCCAAAGAGAGCTCTCCCGTTGAGACATAACCCTTAGAGAAACAGGAATCATCTAGGAGGTGTAAAACAGATTGTTATTAACTAACTGATTCCATCCATGCAAGGATTCACTGACTTAAAAACCAGACAAATATTTTAAATTACATCTTTTTATCTTAAACCATTTTTTGAAACAGAGCATGAGTGCTTCGAATCTTTAGATGGGCGTGAGTTTTGCGGGTTTCGGTTTCTTTCCTTCTTTGTTCGGTCTGCTGAATGTACAAAAACATAAAGAATTATCTCTAGATCTTAAAAAATCAATATTTTATTTATTATTTTTGCTGTTTTCATACAAAGTAATACTCCAACAACATTACAGACTCAACGGAAGGTAAAACCATGAATTCGTCAGTTGATTTATGATGTGGGATTTAGATATATTTTCAGAATCATTGAAATTCTAAAGTATGAATTGATCATTTGTGTTTTTCCTTTCTAAAGAAAATGTGTCTCCAGAAGTAAGAAAGCAAGATCTTCTCCAGCGAAGTTTCATTTTGGTGTGCGTGCTGAGTGTATTGTTCATAGTCTACTGCACTTGAATTCAAGCGAGTGCTCCGGTTCAGTGAGCCGATAAATTATAACATTCAAATAAACGAAGACATTTGAGAGGAGAAATTCCAAATAATAAGCAAAAGAACTCGACAAATCATACAGTTCTTCTTTTTCAACTTTCTAAGATTTCCTAATGCTCTTTTACCTTTCCTTATCATTCATTGTTTTTTATTTCAATGATACAGTTGAAAATCATCCTATTGTTGTTAATAAATATCTTACTTAAATTGAAGATTCTTTCTATTTTGCTTTATTGCTATTGTTTGATTCAAATAAAATAAGTTTTCCCAATTTTCATTTCAGAAAGATCATTTAATGTTTTTATTATTATCTTAAACCTATGACTGAGATAAAGAGAGAGAGTAAATGAGAAAGAGAATGAGGTTGCATGGAGCATCTCTAAAGTTTAATTGTTAATAAGTGGATTTCTCTTTATCAATAAGGTTTGAAACTGCAATCTCCCGAATGAACGAATCATAGAGCTTCTCTGAAAAGAGAAAATTAAATAATTGGCATAATAATTAATCAGATAATAAACAAAGATCAGACTACTTTACAAGACATCTACTATCCCTATGAGCACATCGGAGAGAGAAAGAGAAGAAAACGAGGAACAAGAGCAAGGCCAGGAGGACCAACAGCCACAAGAGGAAGAAGAATAACAGCAGCAAAATTAACCATCTTCATCACAGCTGCAATCTCAATAGGATGGCAGGAAATCTAGCTAATTCCAACCGTCGCAGTAATAACACAGGAAAACATCTTAACTAAGTGGTGGAAAGCCGGGATCTGCTAAAATGAGTTACTACGAACAAAGTATGCAGGAAAGCATGTTATCTCAGTCTTCCCCACTGAAGAACAACAGTAAAATACAGCAAGATCCCAGCAAAGACAAAGCCTTGGATGGCAAACCAGATGAAAAGACTTTCATGACACTTCAAAAAAAGGAAGAAGAATCATCCATTTGGAAACCGTTCGATTTCTTATACCCAGCTGGGAGACTCGCTAAACTTGTAAAGGAGAGATAATTGAATGTTTTTTAAAGAAAATCGAGCCAATATTAGTTCTAATAGTGCGTTTAAACGGCATTTTCTCCCTTTTTGTTTCTTCATTTTGATCATTTCTTCTTCTGTTGTTTCCTTTAGGTAAAAGTGTTTGATGTCCAAGCCAAAAACTTCCCTTACAGTGAGATTATGAATAAGTTAAAACTAACCGAAGGCTTCCCAGTCGTGAACTTGATTGCAGCTGCTTCATCTTCAAGAGGGAAATTTTATGCAGGAGTAGCCAGGGCATGCTTCAACTGCGATGCAGTAATCGTAGATTCAGCTATTGAAACTGGAATCGAGCCATATGCCATGAGAAAAGGTAAGAACGAGGATTTCAACAAAAAAGCAAAAAATCAAAGAATAAAAAAAGAAAAAGAGCTCTATTAATAGATAAATATTTTTGTTTTTCTTGAAGAATTTTTGTTAATCGTTTTTCAATTCTTTAGACTTAATGCTGATCGGAGTTGCACCTGAAAACGAAGTTAAATTTCCGAAGATCAATCCCACTCAGAAAGATCCAACAGAAATGTCTAATGGACATTCACACTTCTTCCTTGTTAATGACAAAGCAAAAAGCCTGTAGTGGTCACAAGAGAGCTTATTCAAAATGCAGTTGGTATTAAAGTAATACACATAATAATAAATAAAGGAGTATTTTTTTTCATAGATTTGTTTTATAATTTTCATCCAAATCGATCTATTTCATAAGAAAAATCATTTTTTTTTATTTCTTCAACTTTAAGGTTAGCTGAGGGAAAGTTATCGCGCAAGATGCCACGCTGCAAAATCGTGAATGTCTTGCTAGGAGATACTCCTCACTATTTGGACGAAGTCAGATTAGCTGTAAAATACGATCTTCCAATAATTGTCGTCAAAGGAAGCCCAATTTGTGATGAGATCATTACAGTCATGTCCGCACCTGAAGATGGATAATGGAACTTAGTCGATCCTGGTATGAATCAAATGATTTTGAGAAATATGTTGTTCCCTTATTAGATTTTCTTTAAAATGACTTTTCTTTTGTTGACTTCTAGAAATGCAGGAGTTACTGTAGAAGGGCCACTTTTTTATGCTGAATAGCACAGACTCAGAAGACATAGCTTAGTACATTCACTTCCTGCTTACCTTCACTCCCTACTGAAGGGGAAGATTCAAAATCGAATGCAATCCCATTAATCTCCAGCACAGATTAATAAAAATAATAACATATTTGTGT
>Ga0302271_10001471_pt1 | contig 22554 bp, 5 predicted proteins | sample III_Bog_N1_1_FD_198767 | JGI IMG/M metagenome (GOLD analysis project Ga0302271, IMG submission 198767) | Peat permafrost microbial communities from Stordalen Mire near Abisko, Sweden - III_Bog_N1_1 | ecosystem: Environmental > Terrestrial > Soil > Wetlands > Peat | place: Sweden: Abisko... | reverse complement strand
CCCCCCAAGAAAAACAAAAGTCTCTTTAAAGGAAATGAATTGATTTAAATAAATTGATCTCTCTCTATTAACTTAATAAGTGGGGGAGAGAATACAAAATTAAACAAAGGATAAAGAAATATAGTTTTTTGAAATTTATTTGAATTTATCTCAATAATTAATTTAAAAAATTAATAATTCAAATTATCCCACAGCAATACCAACAAAAACAACACCCCCCCTTCTTGGTGAAAATGCTCTCACCAGAACTTTGGCTAAGAAAATGTCAGTTTTTTAAAGTATCTAGTTTTTTTTATCATCCCAGAAAGAAATAACAAAGGGATAACTTCGTCTGCAGTCAGCTAGTCAGGTGTTACAACATTTGATTAGTTGATTGCATGACTGAGACCTATCACTTTGCTCGTTTCTTTTTAAGCTCATTAGTATTTGTTTCCTACCTTATGCATAAAAAACCACAAACCTTGCTCAGGAAACAATACTCTAATGACTTCATTAATCCATACACCCGATAGCGACAGCTTCTTGAAAAGTCAGAGGACTTGACATGCTTATGGAATCTTCTTCAAAGAGAAACCAGCCAGAAGACATATGAAGATAAATGCTGTGAAGGAAAAATGTGAGCGATCCCAGAAAATGAAATATATACTCACACGTTTTCAAAATAATCACTTTCAAAAAATATCATCGTTTTCAAAAATCTTAAAACACTCGCACTCGCACTCGCAATCTATCGTATCGCAAATTTTCGTCGCATCGTTTTAAAAAAAATAACTATTAAATAAATTTTACATCATCATTTTTTAAATTTAAATCAACAAATTAACATCAAAAAACAAATAACAAAACCAAAATTAAATAACAAAATAAAAAAAAAACAACAACAAATAAAAATAAATTACATTCAAACTCAAAAAATATCACCAAGAAAAACAAAATAACTCAAAGGAGATGTTACTAGATTGTGTTGCTTAATTCAATCAAATTAAAATATCAAGGAAGGGTTTCCTTAATTAAAAAGATAGGAATAATGGGTGGGATGAGTTATCCTTTGCTTAGAAATTACAAATTTTAAATTGTTTAAATATGCTCAATTCTTTGCTATTCTTTTAATGTTAATATTTTTCAATTGATTTTAGAATGATAAATAATCAGGGAAAGGATCAAGTGGTTTAAACGCTTGGAAGCTTGAGTAAGCATTTTGAAACACCAAGGGTAGGTTAGTTGAATCAGTTGAGTGCTGTGTCACTAGTGATGGTTACGAGTTTTCAGTAAGGGATAAGGTTTCCTTTGTTTAAACATGGATATCTGTAATGTAGAGATTTCCACTGTTGAATTCCCATTGTTAATTGTTTTATCATTAGAAGTACCTTCACAATGTGCTAAACTAGGGAAAGGAATTACAGGATGTTCAAGCTTTTGTTAGCTATTGAAAGTGCAGTCACTATTTCTTCTTAGTACATCTGAAAATGTGTTCTCTCTGTTTGCTTTTAAAGAATTAGAGGCTAAGTAAGTTTTCAAGAATTACTTTATCAATCATAAAGACAGACTTGACTTCGAAATGAGCTTATTATTGGGAATTAAGTTGTTAACTTCTTTGAGGCAAACACTCTCGTTTCATAGAGGAAAAGAGCTATGATTTAACAATCTAAATGGTGTTTTTCAAGCCGAATAAATGAAATCAGCAATTGAGAAGTACAATCCCATGAAATGAACAAATTCTGATTGCTACTTATATTACCGTCTTCTATTCTTAACACCCCTAGAAGTCTTCTCTCAAAAATCCCAGTTAGTTATTTGTCTTGAAAGACTCAATGAAACATCAGAAAATATGATATAAAAGGAGGATTTTCCTTCAATAAATTAGTTATTATGTGGAATTAGCAAAGGTACAGCTTCACTTTTTGGATTAGAGATGATGGAACTGGGAGACTGATGCATAAAGAAGATCCAATGAAAAGTGTTGGATAGATTAAGATCTTCTCACTCGAAATGAATGCCCTTGGCTTGCTATTCTATCCCAACCAAGAAACTGATAATATTTATCCTTGACTGTCATCATCATCATCTATTATTATCTCTTATATTTTTTGAAAACATACTTGTATTCGAAAGAAGCCTAATTATTTCATCATTTTCCATCGCAAGTAATAGCAACCTCATGCTCTTTCCTTCTTCATGGCTCGAATAAAAAGTAACAACTATTATGTTCTGCCGCATAGCTAATTTTAAGAAGAAAAAGAATTGAAATATGATCTCATTAAATTCTTAAGTGACTGCTATTAAAGAGGCATGAGAAGTGATAACTTTTGCTACTCAATTTGTGGTGAACACGCAGGATCCCATTCGAACTCGAAGTTAAGTGCTTTAAGGCTGGATTAGTTTTATGATGGGAGGCAGCTAGTGAAGTCCGAGTGTCAACAACCTTTGGAGGGGGAAAGGGGGGTTAAAGACTAATAAATCTTGGATTGATTATCTTAATAGTTAGAAGAAATCAGAAGATATATTTGAAGGTAATCATTTTCGTAAAACAAATATAAAAAAACTAAAGGATTCAATTAAGAGAAACAAAGGGCAAAAAGAATCTTATTGAGGTTATTGCATCATTTTTTCAAGGGCACCTTCTTAGAGTCAGCAACTTATCTCTAAATACTTCCTCGAGTAGCTCTTAGCATTTAGATATTGATTCTTTAAGAGTAGGGGTTTACTCTTCAATAACTTCTTTAAGGGTAGGGGTTTGACTATTAAGGGCTTCTTTTTGAAGCTTAAGGGCTTCTTTTTGAAGCATAAGAGCGTTCGTTTGAAGCTTAAGGACATCCTTTTGACTATTAAGGACGTTTATTTGATGAAAAAAGAAGTATGTTTGACAATTAAGGACATCTGCTTGAAGATGAAGGACTTCTGCTTGAAGATATAGGACCTATGTTTGAAGGTTAAGGACATCTGTTTATCTAACAAAGATCTTTGAAAACCTTTCAACGATAGCTTAGAATCGAATCTTGAGTTCTTCTTCTTTCTGATCAAGCTCCAAAGAACATTAGAAAACCATTAAGCAATAAATCTTTGATATGTTCTTTAAAGCTATGAAACTTTTTCCTGTGTGTTAAATTTCCTTTTTAATAAGAATTACTTTTGCTTCAAGTTCTTTCTCAAAAGGCAGGGTTCTTGTCTCAAACACGCCATCTTAAGGTGTGTGACTTTCCTATGATCTCACTTCCAAACTCAAGTTCAGGCAATCCATAAAAGTTTCATTTTCAAATGAATTGGTTTTTGGTTGAATATTTTTTTAAAAAAAACTGTCCATCTTTGAAACCTTTTTTGTAATTTTTCAATAATTTTAAATTTATTAATTAAGTAAATAAAGATAAAGAATTTCAAGCAAATTTCTAGGAAAAAGTGTGTCCTCTAGGTTGATTAAATGTGGAGGAAGGGATGAGAAAATAAAATTGTTTAAATATAAATAATTTGGAAAATCTAGTTTGAAAATGATTTAAAAGATTTAAGAGCAATTCAGTCTGACCAAAAGGGATCTAACAAAAATAAACATACAAAATGTAAACAGACCTTCATTGATAATAAAGTCACAGGAAAAAGCCTGGCCTCGCCCTTGCGGACTAATAGGATCTTAGAATGGATGCACATACGGGAAAACTTCCTTTATTATGTTTACTTTATTAACACATGGTTATTTAGGTATGTGGCATTCAGTAAAAATCTCGTAAATTTGATATTTCAAGGTGATGCTTCTAGGGATTTTATTTGTTGAAAGCTTAGCACTGTCGATCTTCTTAGATTCAGTCATGAATTCCAGAAGATATCCTACTTTATTTTTTTGAAATTTTAATCAAAATCAAACCCAAAAACTCCTCTTCTCACACCTTAAAATAATAGTTATCAAGGGTTTTCTTGAAATTTCCTATTTCATCTGCTTACAGATAAGTATTCTTTCGTGATATTGTTAGTTTTTTACTAATCCTAGAGGTCTCTCCATCTTCGCACCATATCTAATATATCTTAAATCTTTCTCTCTTAACTCTTCTTGCAGGTTGCTTTACCTCTCTCGAATTCATTCCTTTTCTGGGCTGATTTCTGCTTCCTCATTTCCTTAATTGTAACAACTGTGACTATTTATACACAAAAAATACAGCTTATTTTAACAGATACCTTTTGACAAACGCATTTCCTTCATTCACTCTTTCCATTAAAGTCTACTAGTTTTTTGTTCAAAAAAACAGAGAAGCAAGATAGGATTATGAAAGATTTTCCAATAAATAGTAAAAAGGAAGTAATTCATTGATAAGTAATAAAGTTTTTCTACTAAAACAGTACGTCCTTCATGTACTATTATTGTTCTAGCTATATCAGATTACTCCACTACTCATCATGCAGTACCTCTCTTCTACCATAGAGAAAACAGCAAACTAGTACATATCTTAACTATCCATTTTATCTCAAGATCTTATCTAAAGATCTTCTTTCAATTTTGCAGTCATAATTTCATTAAAATCCAAATAATATCTGCTCTTCAAGGATCTGTAGCTTTGCTCTCAGTGTCTTCCTAATTCTTTAGTGTCGCAGATAAAGCAATCACCAAGCCTGATTATCTCTGAAATAAGCTATTTCCAAGGATATCATTAATCTACTTTACAGTCAATGAAAGATCTCCCCTTCCTGATCTCCTTCTCTCGAATTTTACCACAGATCAAGGAGAAAATTTTCCCAATTGACTATTTCTCTATCACTCATGCCCTTCAACAAATTAACCCCAAAACTCTAATCTCGCTATTTTCAATTAATTGTAATTAGATTTTCAGATTAAAAGAAGGATATTTTTAAACAACGATAGCTTACTAATGGGAGTTACTTCAAAATCAAACAAGAGAGTTTTATTCTATCAAACTAAGTATTTCAGAAAATAATTTACAATCTTTGTGCTTTGTGGGAATGTCCTCATGAAAATATCTTGATCTCTTAAATAGATCTAAATAGCTGCGAGCCTTCAATTTAGAGTTTCCCAATCTATAATTCTACAATAATAAAGCCAGAGATTAAAAATCTGCTGGATCTGTAGTGTGCGTCTGTGTATTAATAATTAACTCTTAAATATGACAAACTAACTGGAATACATTTAATCTTAAACGGGATTATTTTTGACAATAAAAATAGTGTTCAATGTTTACTAGGAATCTTAATTAAAACACCATCTAGAAACAGTTTTACCTAGCTGAGAAGGTAGGATCCAAATTATTTTTGTTTTCTTCAGAAATCTTAAATCAGATTATTTAAAGGATCCTATTTATTCCCTCTGTGCTATTTAAAAATGTTGTTTTGATTATAAAGATCTTTCTTATTATATTAATCAAGCTATGGATATGACATAGAATCCTTTTCTAATAGAATTCTCTTAGCTTTTAAACATTATTATCATATATTATTCAAAAATAATTAACAGTTTTATCTTCTTCTATTAAAAAACTGTTCATTCAAATAATATCATAGTCATTATTTCAATTCAAACAAAGAGTTACTAAGCAAGTCATTGCTTTATAAACTTGTGGCTATTAGGAAGACTCTCAAAAGATATTCTTCTAAAAATTGATCCTATTTCTATTGTGCAAATAAGATTCTTTTTTTCACAAGATATTAACAATTAGAATAAAAAAAATTAAATAATTTTTTTTTTCCTATTCATTCAACAATCATGCCTCAATAACAAAATGTAGTTTAAATAATTGTTATTTTTACTTTGAAAATAATTGTTAAGTTTACAAATAAAAAACAGAGATACTTCAAAATTAGAACGTAAATGAAATCTTCTTTCTGTTTAACATAAAACTATTACATTTGATACATAATTTCCTTCAAAAAAAAAATTTAAACAGCTCAAGAAAACAATATACAGCTATTTGAGTGATTCTCAATCACTTTTGTAAAAACTCAGTGGATGTTGCAATAATCTATATAATTAGCAGTGTGAACAGCCACTAGTTGATTAGCTTCATCCTTCTAATGGGACTCTTCCATTGGAAACCACAAAGTCAATCTAAGTCAGCTATCTTCTCAAGAACACTTACTTCGATTCTCAAGTATTCTCCTTCAAATTAGCGGTCATTGCTAACTTCATAATTACACTGACCAAGACTATTCCTTCTCGGTTGTTCAGGTAGCCAATATCAGCTTTGATTTCTTTGATTAATTTATTTTTGATCAAACAGCTTTTATTTCTTCGAAAATTAGACAAGCTATTACTTAAGTTATTGTGGCGTGTTTGGAAAACCAATTATTTTGACTTAATATAATGAGAATTTAATCTCTTTATCTTGATCACAATCAGCTTCAGTCTCTGTTAGCTCAATGAGCAACTCTAATTATTTTTTTCTTCTTCTACCATTCCTTAACACGTTCTTCAATCATCCATGAATTGATGACCTTATTGTTAAAAAAAAATAACATTTTTTACTAGCTCATTTCTACTAAAATAGTATTATTCTTTCTTTTTTTTATTTTTATCCATATTTAAGATGAATGTTGAAGGATAGAATTTCATTATTTGGATCTGTTTCGCCACTTGAAAAAGCTTTTTTATGTTTACAACCCTAACAACTCAAAGGCAATCGACCAAAAGGTAGCCATATTTAACTCTCTTTGAGCCTACCTGTGAGTGATATTTAGCTTACTGAAACCGATTACTCACTGCTCATTATGCAGTACCTCTTTATTAGCTGGTTAGCTGGAAGACAACTGACTCGAACATATCTATCCTATCCACTTTATTTCAAGATTTCAGTTAAAGATCTTCTTTCAATTCTGCAGCCATAATTTCATTAAAAATTCAAGTAACTTCTGCTCTTCAAGGATCAGCGGTTTTGCTCAATTGTGTTCCTAGCTCTTTAGTGTCACAGATAAAGCAACCAATAGCCTGATTATCTTTGGAAAAGATATTTTCAATCATATCATTTATCTACCTTACAGCCAATGAAAGACCAGATCCCCCCAATCTCTCCTTTCCTCGTATTTTACCACATATCAATGAAAAAATAATTACGCAACAGAATATTTCATTATCACTCATGCCCCTCAACCAATTCATCCCAAAACTCCAATCTAACTATTTTTTTCAATTAATTGTAATTGAATGAGCTAACGCAAATAGGATATTTTTATTAAAACAATGATAGCTTACCAAATGGGGTTTACTCCCAAAGTAATTAAGAGAACTTGGCATTATCGAATTTAGTCATCATAAAATGTAATTTGTATCTTTAGAGCGAATGTCTGAATGAACATTTCTTGATCTCTTAAGCCATCTAAATGGATGCTAGCCTTCAATTTCAGTTTCCAAGTCTAGAAATATTCAATAATAAAGTAAGTAATTAATCTTCTTGAGCTGTAATATGTGTGTGTGTGTTAATAAACCTATTAAATATGAAGAATAATTGGAATGCATTTAATCGTCAGTGGGATTATTTTTGTGAGATAAAACTAATGTTTCCTAAGAATCTTTATCAGAAACTCTAACTGTAAACAGTTTTAATTAGCAAAGAAGGAAGGATCCAAATTGTTTTTCAGAAATATTTCTTGTTTAAAAGTGTTAGTTTCAATTAGAAGTAATTTTCTTGTTAGAGAAATCAAGTTGTGAATAGGAACAATTTCTTTCTTTATTCAATTCAAATAAAGAGTTACTAAGTAAGTCATGTCTTTATTATCTTGTGGCTATTAGGAAGTCCCTCAAAAATATTCTTCTAAAAATGATCCCATTTCTATGTGCAAATAGGATCATTTTTTCTTACCAAAGTAATGAACATTTACAGTTCCAAATCAAAATCAAAATCACTTATATTCTATTCGATCAATTAGCATACCTCAATGAAACAATGTAGTTTAAATAATTTTATTTTTACTTTGTAAATATACCCTTGGAAAAAAAGATTGGAAGTAAGAGCTAATATTTCATGATTTTATGTTGCAACAGCGTATATATTTTGAATTATTAATTTAAGGTTACAGAAACCCTTTATCTCAAACTGACTTTTTAAATAATTTTTTCTTAAGACAAAACCTTTCTACGATTGTATGGAGCTTATTTTTAAGCATGTAATTTCACATGTATTTGTTTTATACTAGTTAGTTAATCTTTACTTGGATTGGTGGCTTAAATAAAGCAAATCTCTTGTATTTTTTTCTTAGTGTATTCTGATATCGATTAAGATCAACTGCTCATTAGATGCCACAATTAAGATCTTTTTGTTTCATTTGCTAAAATCGGTTCTTAAAAATAACAAGGATTGATTTAATAACACCGCTTTTAAATTCGTTGCCTTATGCTGTGGAGCTTTGGTTGATTTTAATCCAACCAAATATTAACACTTGACGAAACAGCGGATTCTAAAGGATAATCTCACTATTCAATTTACATTTTAAAAAAGAAGGTAGTTTGATGTATGTGATAAAAATAATTTAACTAAACTAAATAATTGAAAAAGGAAAACAATTAAACACTGAAATAATCAATGAAGATTATGGGTATTATCTTTTTCCTTCTTTTCTAGCTGTAATTCTCGCTCTCAAGTAATAATCATTCATATTTTCAAAAACATAAATGAACTTCCTTTTTTGGCTAAACAGAAGAGTAATTGATTTCTCAAGAGTTCACAGACAACAACTTTGATTTTACATAAACTGCCTCCTGGAGTTTTAATAAAGTTTATACTTGTAATGGCAACTCGTTAATAGAGTATAGCACTAGATCTTATTTAGGAATGATTGGATAGGATGAACATTCTTACAAAAACTTTGCTAATCTTCCTCCGCATTGGAGTCTATCTGTTAGATTTGATGTTGTTATGTTTAATGTTTTGTATTGGGATAATCAGGATTAGGTGAATATTTATCTTGATCAAATTCCTCATGGGTCTTATACTAATCTTAATAGTCTTGGCAGTTTTATAGTATGTCATATTTGGCCAGATATTTTAATCCTTTATAATAAAAATCTGACAACTCATACAGCAGCCTCTTTCACTGTAGACATTATTCCTTAAATAAACCCAAATGGTTTTATTAAAGGAATATTGATAAGGAATTTCTTTCTGTATGTGGACACATGCGATATTTCTTGTGCAACTTGTGATGGACCTACAAATGTAAGAATGTTTTATTATTAGTTTCAATAAAATAATAAATATAAACTACTTTTTTTAGACAAACTGTTTGACTTGCCCTAATTTTTCGACCAAAAATGGAAATTCTTGCTTATGTAATAACGGTTATGTCTCTCATTTATTTTTTTGCATACCAACTCTAACTTGTCCAACTGGATATGTCAAGAAAAACTCAGCTAACTACTGCATGGTAGATCCATGCTAATAGAACTGTACTACTTGTGATTATGCCAATTAAGTTTGTACTTCTTGCAGTTCTGGGCTTTTATATGAAGGATCCTGTGTAGATTCCTGTCCTCCTTCTTCAACTCTCAATTTTACAACATGCGTTGATTTCTCAACTAACTTAACTAGTAAAAAAATTTAAAACTGTTTGTTTTAACCAAATGAATTATTTGTTTGTTTCATAGATCCAGGCTATTTGATTAAAAATGGCCTTACATCTAGTACATTTGGAGAGAGCGAAATTAAGAGCTATGGAATAACAGTAACAGGTTTTGTAGGGTTTTAAGGCCAGAGTGATACAACTGCACTGACTTAATATTGTGGACGAAATAATCGCCTTCTAGGAGGACCTCTTCTTTCTGGATCTGGCTCATCAATATCTATGTCATTTTTAGGACTGTAAATTGAATTTAAACATCATATTTTCTGAAGATTTAAATAATAATTCACTTATTATCTATTTTTAGGGCTTCTCATTGGTCTGTGAGAATAAGATATTTATTGATGCAAATTGATTTATGGGATAATTACCAAAGTTATCTCTCAGTCGATTCTAAAAGAATATCAACCACTCGTTTAATAGTATAAACTTATGAAACACAAATGTGTGGAAGTTCTTACAAAGACTATTCATATCCTGTTGATGTTAATTTTACTCATACTTCTTCCAATATATCAATTCAAATAACTAACAATTTATATGGTAATGTTTATTCGAGCTCCTATGGGATCAAGGATTTATTCCTCCTGATTGATTATGTAAAATTCACTTATTAATTATCATCATGATTTATCTGCTTTGTTTTTGCTAGTGTCCTGCAAATTGTTCAGTATGCGATGCCTCAGGGTGTACAACTTGCTAAGCCCCTTTTTTACTCCTGGACACAAGATGCGTTGCTTCTTGCCCAAATGGATATACTTAATCAGGCTCAGTTTGCGATCAATGCAATAGCACTTGCAGTACTTGTTCTGGAGGGACAGATTCAGACTGTCTCACCTGTGTAGCTCCTAAAAAGTATTTCTTTGAACATAGATGTCTGGCTGCATGTCCTAATGGATTCTCAAAAAATGATTTAAATACTTGTGATTTCTGCCCAAAATTTACTTCTCAAGGATGCTAATCTTGCTATCCAGCATGTTAGACGTGCTCTCCATTTTCGATATCCATAAATTCAAATGAATGTGTACTTTGCTATCCTTCTCGCTAGAACTCTAATGGTCAATGCATTTGTAGAGATTCTGAAGATGTCAGGATGACATTTTACGAATGCAGCTACCAAGACTAAGTAGTTTTAGATATCCTTCTATCTAATCTAACACCTACTTTGAGCATTAATTTTGGAAAAAAACTTTCGGATTTAAGTGGTTTCGCTTCTCTAACTGATTCTCATGAAATATGTGTTTAGATTTTTTAAACCTAGAGTCTCACTCTTCTCGGATCAAGTTCAACCTGCTAAATAACTGGCCAATTTATCAAAATTACTCTCGGTAAAATTATTAGCTTGTTGGCTGTAAAACGAATGCTATGTGTTCTTACATTATTTATTTGAAAAGATGATGCTTCTCAAGTGTATGATGGTGATTTTCTCTAATTAATCCCAGGAGTCTTGGCTTTCAGTACAGATCTATTAACAAAGATAAACACTTTTCTAAACAACGTAGTAGTCTAGGAAGCTCCTTCAGGAACTTAAGTTGAATACACTTACAGTTTAGAAGGAGATCCTTGCCTTGACTACACAATTTCCTTGAAAAAGATAACTCAGGATAGCTCAAGAGGTTTTAAGACTATTACGTGGACACTTCTCAATTACGATAGCTCAGACTCAGTGGACGTGGCGATAGACCAATTAATCAGCAGTACGAACAGCCAATAGTTGATTAGCTTCATCCTTCCAATGGGGACTCTTCCTTTGGAAACACCAAAGTCAATCTAAATCAGTTATCTTCTCAAAAACACTAACTCCAGTTCTCAAGTATTCTCCTTCAAATTAGCGGGTATCACAAACATCACAGCTTCGCTGACCAGTACTATTCCTTCTCAGTTATACAGGTAGCCACAGTTTCAGCTTTACTTTCTTTGATTAATTTTTTTTTGGTGCAACAGCTTTAATTCCTTCGATGTTCAGACAAACTATTACTTAAGATACTGCGACATGTTTGGAAATCCAACTATTTTAACATAAAAGAATGTTGACATTTTAGTCTCCTCACCACAAGCTGCTTCAATCTCAAGTAGTTCAATGGGCAACTTGAATTCCTTTTTTACTTTTACCGTTCCTTCATATGTTCTCCAACCATCCTAAAATTACATCTTTAATGTAACACTCATTACTTTACTACTTTCGAGATTAACTGTTTTAATTAATACTTCAAATTAGATTATTGTTATTCTTTCCTTAATCACTTTAGATTCATATCGAGGTGAGCAATGATTCGTCCAAGTTTATTAATTAAGTCCTTTCAGTGTAAGTGACACCTTCTCCTTTAATTGTTCGGATTGATGGAGGAAATCGATAGTTGGATTACAGGAAGTAACTAACTTGTTTAGCAACTTTAAGAGATCTAGACATTCAAAGTTCTACTGGGAATTAATTAATTACTACAGCTTGGAGTTGTGTCAATCCTGCTGATCAGTCACCTTGCAGAGATAAGAATAGTAATGTGTTGTCATTTTCTTCTGGATCTCAGATCTCTATCCCAAAGAGAACTTTTAGTCCTTATACTTTTATTTAAGTAAATCTCTATGGATCGAAAGATTCTCGATCAGCAAGCTCTTCGATCTATGTTGCCTTTGAGGAGTTTGATCTTCCACCTGTTACTACAATAGTTTCTGTAATAGATCCATTCTCACAGATCATAAACCTAGATGAAGAAGTATTCGTGACCTTGCAATACGATTCATCAGTTAATTCTGATATTCTTTCATATTCTGGTACTCTTACTTACAACGATGACACAGCTGGAGTAATTAGTTTCGATTACGTATCCCTTAGGTTCAGGCTTTGGGATATCTACTCCGGCTTTGATAGAACTATCTTGCCTCTTGAAATCCGCTTTTCTGTTTACAATCCTAACTACTTCATGCCTAGCAAAGCCATTCTTTAGTTTACTCTCAACTTCCCTCCAAACAACTGTGTCTTTTCATACACAAAAGATACAGCTTAGCCTGTTGCTTTAACAACAGTTTTTACTCTTTCCATGAATGGATGCTAGGATGCTGACTCTCCAATAGTCTACTAGTTTTTCTTCTACAATAGTCAATCGGAATATGACCAAGAAAGGATAATCCCATAAGTAGTAGAAAGGAAGTAAATCACTGACAGACAGTCAAGTTCTTCTACTAAAACTGTCCTTCCCTTAGGAGCTATTGTTATTCTAGCATAGGCAATTGATTCAAAACAAGCCATATTTAATACAACTTTGAGCATTCCTGTAAATGATATTTCGCTTGCTGAATCCGATTACTCGCTGCTCATCCTGCAGTTCCTTTCCACAAGTGAGAAGACAACAGGTTATTACATATCTTAGCTTTCCATTTTAGCTCAAGATTTGAGCCAGAGATCGTCTTTCAATTCTGCAGCCATAATTTCATAAAAAATTCAAATAATTTCTGCTCTAAAAGTATCTGTGGCTTTACTATCACCATCTTCCCAATTATCTAGTGTCTCTGATAAAGCAGTCAACAGCCTGATTAGCTCTGGAATAAGCTATTCTCAATCTCAGCAACAATCAACTTTACAGTCCATGAAAGATACTCTTACAGCTATCCTTCCCTCTCAATTTACAACTATCCAGAGAGAGATTAGAAAGTAGCAATTGACTGACTATTTCTTTATCACTCATAGTCTATCGACCAACTAATACTTAAACTCCACAGCAACTATTTCTCAATTGCAGTTGGATGTGCTTGAATAAATTGGGGATCTCTTCAACAGTAACAGCTTACCTAATGAGGGCTACTTCAAAATAAATTTACATAACTTGGTTCTATCAAATTAAGTAATCACTGAAAAAAACTTATGCGCTTATTACAAGTGCACTCAAGACAATTTCTACGATTCCTAAACTAATAATAGTACTAGCCAGCCTACAATTTACTCTCTGCAATTCTAACAATTCAAAGAAGATCCATATTACCAAGACACTACTTTGTAGAATTACATTGATACATTAAGACAATATACAAATGACAGTCTTGTGAAATACCCGATTATTAAGCCTCTGATTAAATCTGCTGGAGCTGTAGTGAGTGTTAATAAATCCCTTAATTTAGATTACACCGAACAAAGCAGTTCTGCATAGCTGGGCTCAGTTAAAACAACCAATCTTACTTGCATCTCAAAGATGACCACTGGTTGGAATACATCAAATTGCCATCAAGACTATTCTTCGAAATAGAAATTATTATCTTGCTCATGCTAAGAAGCTTATCCAACAACGATTGTTGATGATTTAGAGAATCTGATACTTAATAAAAACTTATAAACGGCCTTTTCTAGCCAAGGATTATCAAATATCTCTAATTGGACTAATTTCTACTGCTACGTTGCATTTTGGCTCCTGCTCACAAAAACGATAGCTCTTATTACCTTATTGATCAAAGGAAGGAATATGGACTTAAACAATGTAAAATTATTTGGCAAATAAACCTCTGCAAAGGTCTCATCAATTCTATCAGATAAAGTAGTTAACAGTGAAGGCAGTGATGATAAAAAGCAAGTATAACCCTATAAGAAGAAAAGAAGATAAAAACAGCTTCAAAATGAAAGTGAAATGAATACTTCTCCATAGATTTTATGTGAACAAGTGGAAAAACCCGAAAGAATGGAAATTATTTTTAATAAGAAGACAACTATTGTTTAAGAAATTGCCCTTTCTCCTATTACTTAAGATCAAATGCAACCATTATCTAAGAGCAAAGGAGATGACTAACTAAGCTAGCAGTTTCCGATATTTAAGAACTCTAATTGTTCTATTATTGATAAGGATTCAACAAAACATGTAGAAGAAAAAAAACAATCTCCAAACAATCAACAAGCCTAGATTAGCAAGGAACACCTTGACAGTTTCAAGCTCCTTGATAAAGTCAGACAAGTCTTGTATTTTCATAACTTTTTCAACATCTTCTTGATTTATGACTCCCAGATGTCTCGACCATATCGATTCGCTACCTTCTACGTGAGAATGATTCACTCTTTGGCTGTTGGTATTGTTTATTCGAGTTAATATTCTCAAGTCGAAATGATTGTCCTCTCAATCGTCAACAGTATTATTATCGCTGTAGTTTTGAAAATATTCGAGTTGCTCAGCAATGTTAAAAGAGTTGGAAAGAAAATATCCTCAATATTCTTGATGGCGTTGCTGATATTCTACTATTACTTGATTCTCTCAATAGTTAGCGGGCAGGATTATAGTGAATCTAATAAAGCCATGACATCGTATCTGATCGTTTTTGGAACAGATCTGCTCGTGGTAGCAGTGATCATTTCAATTATCTTTAGATACCTGGCGATTTATGTGCTGCAATATTGGGAAACAATAAAATACTGGAAATAGCTGTTTGACTTCCTAAGACTTCAGCTAATCTTAAATGAAGTCATGAAACATTGAAAATTTATTTAAGTTATCTTTAAGATCTGTTGTAGTTTTTCATTTTAGGTGTTTGTGGTAATTTTGATTAATCTGTATAAACAATTATTTTATATTTTGGAGTAATTAATTATGACTCAAATTTTTAGTAGGATATCAAAATATTGATGGCAGGATTAATCAGTATTTTTGAGTGATCTTATGTAATAATACTAAACACAATAAGACAAGTAACTTTTCAAATCTCCTTCTAAGATATTAGATTCAATCCCTCGTTTTCTCAAAAAAAAATTTTGTTATTTTACCATCAAAACAAATCTACATACTTACATATTTATTATTGAACCCGCTCAATAATAATTTGAAATCAGTTTTTCCCAATTTTTTGTATATGCAGTATTTATTAATCTGAAGGATAGATACAAAACTGGAGCTGAAGAATCAAACTAGATCAATATCAACTTAAATAATATTTATTTATTGTTTTAAGAATTTCAATCAATAGTTGTGTTTTTTTATCTATTGAAGTAAAATAGAATATTTTTCAATTTTATGTCCATGAGAGTCATGTATGAGTTTATATACTTTTTTAAATGCACAGTCCCAGAATTCTGTGTTGTTTTGTTGTTAAATAAATTTTTTTTTTCCCAGTCTATTATTTGATTGTTATTACGAGATTATCTTTGAGCTTCACGCAGTTAGCAGCTGATTCATCAATAATGTTGGATGTGATTTCTGCCTTTTAGAATAGTTAAACAATACACAATTCTCTTACATTACTTGTCTTTTCTTCCCTTGTAAGTCTCGAGTTCTGTTAATCATCTTTCCTTTGTTTCTCTTTATTCGTGGCCTTAGTTTTTTCAGATGATTTCAAACTTATCAAATAAAGGTTTCTTCCTTCCACTGTACAATGTATTTATTTCAATAAGCAAACTAGCAAAACAAACAAACCTATCCGTTTTATTGCTTTGAAGGCTAGTATCAAATAATCAATTCAAGTTTCATTCCTCAAAAGGAAAGGAATAGGAATGGTAATATCCATCCAATGACATCACTTGGTATTCACTTAGCAGCACCTTTTAGGGTGCCTCCATATCAACCAAACAAAAATGAAAAGAATAGATTTTCTTCTCCTTTTTATACTGATTCGCTTTAGCTTTAGGTATTCCTTGGATGCGTTTCTGAGTTAGATTGGAATCAAATATAATTGTTCAGCCCTCTTTATTTAAATAATTAGCTTTTTTAAAACCGCAAAGTAATTTTGATTAGGAAAAGAAAAGTAATTCTTTTCTTAATTTACTCTTATTAATTCAAATTTATTAAAATATCAATAATAATTCTTCTAAAAAATGGATTTATTTTTGTTTTGTTTTTGTTTCTTCATTCACGACATGCATATGCATTTTATTTATATAATTAGACTGATCAGTTATTTAAGAAACTATCAAATCAATGTCAAGGCGAATAAAAGCAACTTATGTAATACCCGTACAACGCAGTAGAATCCCAATATTTTTCTGGACATGCTGTAAGAGCGCATCCAACTTTGGTAAATGATGGAGATGCTATCCTCAAGTAAGAATCATCCCCTAAGCGATCTTAGCGATGAGGAAAGATTTTATTATTGATAATAACAGGTGGACGAATCGGTTTTTCAGAAAACCATGATTCCATTACCTCATTAATAACTTTGTTAAAATCAATGCCAGGACTTCCACGAGTGATACCACCAAAGCTTCGATTTTCACCCACAGAACTCATTCTATCTGGTATGTATTTTAATTTTACATCATTACCGGAATAATTTTTATCGCACTTTTTAGTAGTTTCTTTAGCCACTTTTTCAAGCATATTATCCCAAGTATATTATTTTAGATTCTTGTCAATAATTGCTCGATATCTGTTATGTTCGTCTAAGAAAGTTACAACTTTTCCGATTGTTATAGCATCAATCTAAGCTGTTTTTGATGCATTCGCAGTGAATAGCATCGCAGAGATCAGGAGCACAATAATGGTTATTTCCTTCATTTGTTTTGTTGTTATTTTATGTGCTTCTTTTATCAAACTTATATCTTTTTATCTATTTTTATTTCCATCCCTTGTGATGTTTTTGCTTTTGTTTTTCGATTTGAAAAGCAGCGAAAAACACAAAAACAAATATTTTTCCCCGTTTTTATTTTTATAGTCAAACCGTAAAATAGATAAAAGAGGTTGAGATATTAAAGACAAGTTTAATCCCGTTTTTTATTTTGAATTAATTAATTAATTAATTGAAGGGTAAACTTATTACCTGGGAAGGGTAAACTTATTAGCTGGGATGGGTAAACTTATTAACTGGGAAGGGTAAACTTATTAACTGGAAAGGGAATTATTGAAAAGATATTTTTTGATTCAAAAATGATAATAATAATAAAAAAAGTGCGGGAACACAAATTGGTTTATTTATCCCTCTCTTAAAGCAAGAAAATAGCACTAATTGAAGGAGAAACAATCCGTAGCCCTGCAAGATAAGATAAGAAAAAGGAAAGGAAAACAGAGGGAAAAATGATCTTTCTTCTGCTAAAACGATACATAAGAGCAATATAAAAGAAGATGTGAGAATTGCAGGTACCCTCAGGGAATAATAAAAGTAATAACTCACCAGGATATATCCACGAAAGGGAAGGAATGAAGGAATAGAATAATACTACTAAGTTATTAAGCCTTCCTACGAGAGAATGGGGAGGAAGACTCATCATCTGAATCTATTAGTGTACTTTAGAAAACAGAGGAACATCTTCATACAGGTAGATTTTATGCAGCTAAACAAGTAAGGAGATCTAGTAGGCTTAGAAAAAATAAGAATAAGAGTCATATGTATTTTCAACAGTAACAAATGGTTAATGAGGATAGAGAAACCATGATAATATGAAGCAGAACCAAACGAGTGTTTACATTTAAAAGGCAGCGTAGCTGTTTATTGAGAAGAACGAATATTCAAAGGATTCAAATAGTTGTTAAAACCTAAGAAGCAGCAGCACTAGCTCACTTAGAAAAAGTGGTATCAATAATTAAGCTAAACTTAGCTAGTTAAAGGAAGATAGGCAGTAGCTGATGATGATTCTACTGGATAAACTCGACAAACAAGATTTGTTGAAGATAATTCCAGAGGAATCACTGGATAGAGCTAGCAAAATCATTCTAAATTAAAGAGGTTTTTGAGTGAAATCAGAAGCAACCATGGATAGTAAGTTAGATTTAAAGTTGTGTACCTATCCAAAAAAAAGACGCCGAGAAACAGGGGTTGAAGGACTTGTGAGCGAATGAAATCAATACATAGAGGTGGAATAATATATTTCTAACTTAAGCTGCAGCTCACAGAGAAGAGTTAGAGAAGTAAAAAAGAAAGTTGAGGATGACTACTTTGACCAAGGAACAGCTTAAGGCGCACTAGGATCTTATTGCAAAGTAGGAAGAATCACTCAGCAGTTATTTCAACGCTATTATCGTTGATCGTCATGAAAGGCTTGGATAGTTTGGAGGATGTTAGAATAATCATATGAGCTTATTCATCAAAAGAAAGAAAGCAAGGCGAATAAGTATATCTGGGTAGAGTAGTTCAGCAGTGAATAGTTAAGGAATAGTGCAGCTGCTGTTGTAGTTTTGGAGAATCTTGGAGAGGTAGGATTAGATCAAAATGATTAAATGAGCTTATCTGAAAGAGATTAGCTAAATAAAAGGAATATTTTTTAATCGAATAGGAGTAAATTTTCAAATAAAGAAATGGGCTAAACTGCTGATAAAGGGAATGAGAAAACTACGAGTTCTTTATATTCTAGGAAGTTAAATAGTGAAATAAAATGTCAACTTCTATAATATTTTTAACTTGTTGAAATGACTGTATTTCCTTTTTCCTTTAAACACTTATGTTTGCTAAATCTTCTTTTTATTCATAAACTAAAAATGCATGTTACTTCTAATTTTTATTCCTTGTTGGCAGAAATTTATTACAGATTCGAGATTTCTTGCTTCAAGTTAGAGATTTCTTTTTATAGATCAGATATGGTTTGATCGAGGCTATATTTATCTTAATTAAAGGCTTATTGTACTTGTTAAAAACTAGAGATTTATTATTATTTTGTAGTTATTTATTAATTAAGATTAGAAATTTGATTTTGTAAGTCGTTAACAATCTATGAATGCTTTTCTTGTAAGTTTTTCATTCTTTCTTCAAAAAACTGCATCTGAGATTTGTGAAATTTTGTTTAGAAATCATCTAACTCTTTTAATTTACTTTGAAGCTCATTTAGATCATCATTCTAATAATTGAATCAAAAAAAACAAAAGCTTTAATAACACAAAAGTTTAAGTCATATTTATTTTAGGATAACAAGAATCGCAAGCATTTTGTTGATGAAAAGATAAACAACAATATGAGGCTTGATATTTTCCATCTGATAACTAACTTTTCTATTAGGGTATCAATAATCAAAATGCTCATAAAAGTAAAATACTTTATTAGATCTTTATGCAAAAAATCCCTATCTATTAATGTTCAATAACTAATTATCATCGAAATTAGCTAACTCGATGCTTAGATGGAAAGTAGCAATATTCATAATTAGATAAATATATTTATTTAAATAAATTTGCATCCTTATTTAATATGCACTGCTAATTAGTTTATTTGATGAAAAAACAGATTTTTAATATTGATCTCAAAAGTGTCATCCTTAAACACTTAATAAAAATTCTATCCTAGATGATAATTATTTTAAAAAATTATTTACATTAGTATTTTGTTGGTCATTATTTGGTTGATGATTTTTATTTTCACTGTTCTTTTTACCCTCAAAAGTGAAGCAGCTTTTTTTGTCCTTCTAAAAAAATTAATAAAATCAAAGAAATCATAATATTTAGAAATATGATTACTTTAACAGAGTTTTGCTTGAACAGATTTATATTTTAGAATGTCAATAGTTGATTCATCTCTTATTATTTCTTCAGAAGCTCATTTCTAAATTCGTTACCCTAAAAATGTGGAATAAGAAAGGATTTACTATCTCACAAGCTGCAAATCAAAACTTTTAAAAGAAATCTTTTTTACTTCGTCATTAGGTATGGGAGAAGAATTAGCAGTGCCTTCAAAGAAGTTTATCTCTTAGAGAAGATAATATACAAGGCTTCTAATATTGTGGGGTTGTTAAGATGAAAATTAATTTTTCATAGCTTCAAATTCAGCTTAGATTTGTTTGATTGTTTGGGTATTATTCTCTGAATTCTGATGGTGTTTATTAATAAATTAAATGAATTATGCTTCATTATTTTTTTCATAGAGAATCCGCTTTAAATTCTCGATATCGGTGATCTGCTACCAGAACTGAAGAAAACGTTGCTAGATAGACTCAAACTATGCTATTTTTAGCTACAAACTTTGCTTGCTTTTGTCAATCTAACCATTGATTTATTTGGAGAGTTCTAAGAAGAAAGCGTCGATTTATTATTTATCAGATACCAAGATAGCAGAATTTGGTTGAATCATCGAGCGGAGCTAAGGGTCATTAAGTACAGGATAAGCGAGTAAATCACTGTCCTTTTTTGCTAAAAGTACATCCTTAATCTGCAGGTAATTTTTGGAAGGGATTTCATCCTCTTAAACGCAGCTTATACAAATTCTTGCGTTTTAAACATTGGATTTGAGATAAAGAAGATCTGCATTCTTTAGTGGGTGCCTTGTACATTTTTTTGAAATAACCTCTTCGATTTTCCCATTTTGCTCTAGCAAAGGATTGCTTGGGTTCTAGTTACTTTGGTTCTAGTTTCCTGGGTTAACAACTTCCATTTCTTGTATCTAAAGTGTTTTTTAGATGTTGAGTTTTCTCAAAGTTTTATCAATTAATTCTCTTTATCAAAATATGCTCACACTTCCTCGCGTTAAGATCAAACATCATGAAGGAGGGTATTATTTTTTTTGAGAAAAATTTATTTCAATTGGGAGAAGAAAAAAAATATATAACCTTAAAATAGCTTTGGGGAATGGCTTTTTTAATGAAAAGTAAATTCTTTTGATGAAGTTTGAAGATGTCCTAAGCAGTTTTTGATAAAAACTCTTATATTCCTTATCTCTTTCCTTTTCACAAATTCAAATTAGATTAATCAAAATAAACATTTTCCCTTTTTTTTCCCCTCAGATCCCCAGAAAAGTATATCTGATCAATCGCAAGAACACCAAAAGAACAATAGAAGATTCGATAAATATTGGTTTCAAAAGCTGAGCGAAACTTTAAACCTTGAAATCCGCTAGTCAAATAAAAAACTTAGACTTCTCTTTGGCGAGTGCAATCTTTCCGAAAGAAGACATATTTGGTCAAAAAAAGCTGAATGAATATTTTCGCTTAAATTGTGGTTTTCAAAAGAAACATATCCTTAGATGTAATCAGATAATTGAAGCTATCAGAAGATGTTTACTGATAATAATTTCAAACTAACATTCTTTCAGAGGACTCTTTTCTTAACGCAGACGATCGCATGTTGCTAAAAAATAACCCAGCATCGTATTAATCTATCATAAAGATAATTATTTTTTCTAAATTCTGAAAATAATCCTAAAGATAGTAAGAAGATGTATGTAAATGTGTATTTTCATACATCAAACATAATATTTCTTGAAACAATTCTCAATGACTCAAATGAAAGGAATGTAAAAAAAAACTATGAATAGCATTCTTCTTATTAAGAAATCCTTTTTTTTAATTTCTTACACTCTGAATATCTTCATTTATCTTTTTAATTTTTAATATTCTTGAAAGTTTAATTCAAACTCAATATCATAAATGCTGAAATAATTTTAAGAAAAGTGAAAGCAAAGGCTATTTGAATTTCATTGGTATCAGAGATATTTCCATGGAGATTTCATTCAAGAAGAAATCCAGGACATTTATTATGGCAAAGTAAATATTAACTACATATTTCTTGTGATTTTTAATTAGGTTTTATGATTGGCATGCATTTTCTTATTGTCTTGAATGAATTTTCTTAAAATTTCCATTTTGCTATCAAGATGTTACTGGAAATCAAACCCAAAAAATCTGCTAGCTATGAGTAGCACATTCTTTATTCCTTGATTAGCGACTAGTGCTACTGTTGTTACTATCATATTATGGCAATAAATTTAACAGTTACTGTTCAGTTTACTGCAGGAGTTATTGTTATTACTAAAACCTGATTATTTTTCTGCTAGTATAAAACAACCAAACTTTGCAAGTGAATAAGGTTTCAAAATATGAACATTTTTATTTGAATTCAAAGTAAAATACTTATTCTGCTATTCCATCTGTTTTTTCCTCTTATGATCCATCATTTCTTGAATTATTTCTTTATTTTTATTTATTGATTTTCTTTGGAGACTGCTGGATAAATATTTTTTAATAATAAATACTAATAAGACAATATGAAGCATCCCACAAAAAATAAAAGATATAAAATAGAATTACAAGGAAGCATAAGGATTATTCACAGCTTCGGAGAAGGGTATTAATAAATGCTGTTATGATTAAAAATGATAATAAAAAGAATCAAAAAGGATCCTCTTTAATTTTCTTTT
>Ga0302271_10001470_pt1 | contig 22563 bp, 21 predicted proteins | sample III_Bog_N1_1_FD_198767 | JGI IMG/M metagenome (GOLD analysis project Ga0302271, IMG submission 198767) | Peat permafrost microbial communities from Stordalen Mire near Abisko, Sweden - III_Bog_N1_1 | ecosystem: Environmental > Terrestrial > Soil > Wetlands > Peat | place: Sweden: Abisko... | reverse complement strand
TAGTTGCTGCGAGCGGAAACTAGTTATTCTGGCTGCTGAAGGAAGCTATTAAGAAATGTGAAGGAACTCTCATCAGGAGAGATCAATTAAGGTTATTGCTGCTATGGATTGTTTTGTTGAGATTGTTGCTGGTTTTATTGCTGATAATGCGGTGATAATAAGGATTATCCTGGTATGGGAGGATTTCCAGGCAAAGGTTGTCCTGGTTTTCCTAAGTATTAATACAATTACTGCTGCTGTTAGTAATCAAATTGAGCGTTCCTCTACTAATTATACACCAAAAATAGGAAGAAACTTGAGAAAAAAATTCAATTGAATCTAAAACATGAAAAGTAACTTAAATCACACTACAAATAATGGTAAGTTTTCAACAGCGCAGGAATCAATTTAAGATGTTAGTCACAAAGATACTAAAAAAGAGTTAAATATCTTTTGAAGGGATTTATTTAACTTATACTCACTTACACCCATCTATCTAAACACATAAAACATAAGAATCACATTGGTACATAAGAGTCAAATTAAATTAATAATATTTTCAAAGTAAAAATAGATCCTAATTAGGTAAGAATAATCAATCAAATCCACATCCTAATTTGTACTTTGATTACAACACTTAAATAATTCCTAACGAGTGGTAATAAATGATCTTTACTTGATGAATAATTAACAAAAAAGGAAAAGGACTCTTATCAATGCGGATACTAAAGAAACCATGAAGAAGCCACGGTATTCTGGTTTCCGCTTTGATGGTTGATCATGCTTTAATATGGCGCTGTGTAGTTTACACTTACCTTTGGAGTGTTTATCTACAACATAAAAATCAAAAGATAGTATATCTGACATTATCATGGAACATTTTTATTTTGTTATCTCTTTTTTTTTAGTAAATAATTATTTTTGCCCCCCTTGATAAAGTTGCTTTATTTTGAAAGAACACCTTACCTACCTCTGAATCTTCATGGTTTGGATCAACTTCTTGTTTTGTCTGTGGTTTATTGGGAATTATCATATGGCTAATACCTAAATTAAAAAAGCAATAAAAAAAACAACAAAAAACAGAAATAATAATAATAATCTTAAATATTTCTGTATCCGTTCTTTGCTGATTTCCTTCTAAAAATAGTCAAAGGTTCTTTTCATTGAAACACAGCAATTTCAACACAATCAATGAGTATTCTCTGGTGCTTACTAGTCAGTGTAGGAATAATAGCAGTTGTAGCCAAGCTAATTGAGATTATTGTTAGGTTAAAGCCATACTTTACGCCATCTTTGGATCTCAAAGCGAGATACGCCAACAATAAAAATGACGTTTGGGCTGTGATCACTGGTGCAAGTGAAGGGATTGGAAGAGATTGGGCTATCGCTCTAAGCAAAAAAGGTTTTAATATTGTGTTAATAGCTAGGACTGTAAAGAAGCTAGAAGCTGTTGTAAAGGAGCTCAATCCTGCTGTGAAAAGTATGATAATTTCCAAAGATTTCTCATAGTCTGATTAGCCATCTGTCATAGAAGATCTAGTGAAATAGCTTTCTGATATCAAAATTGGAATACTTCTCAATAACGTTGGAGTCATCGATGTTGAGAAATATCATAATCTCTCACTTTCATCAGTTAAAAATCATATCAAGGTAAGATACAATCATATTTTTATCTTCAGACTTCAAAATGATTGTTCTTGTTTCTTATTCAAACAAACAGGTGAACATGATGACAGGCCCTTAGCTAATCGCTAGTCTGTTTGAGAAGCTCAACAACGATGCCGTCAAAGATAATCGAAGAGCGATAATTGTTTCAATGAGCTCATTATCAGCAGAGTCTCCATTGCCATATTACTCGATTTACGGCGCAACTAAGATTTTCTTGTATTATTTTAGTTAATCTCTCTGCAGCTCATAATCTCTGTCAAAAGCAGTTCAGAATGTGGATTTACTAACTCTCCGACCTTATTTTACTTAGACTGCCATGGTGAACTTCAAGACAGATCCATTAACAATTACACCACAGTAATTAGTCACAAGTGCTCTGTCGATTTTTGGAAAGACTCAAAATGCAAATGGGCACATTATCCATGAAATCAATTCGATTGCAATGGGACTTGTCCCTGAGTGGCTTTTAAGAAGAGTAGCACCTGGTATTACATGGAAACTAGTGAATAATCTGGGATTCATAAAGACCAAAAGTGAATGAAGGAATCTAAGAAAATAACTAAGTATATGTTGATTTTTTCTTAATTGTCTAAATAATTTCTATTTTAGAAAAATAAGATGGCAGAAACTGCTTAAAGCTTGAAAAAGAGGAAATCATTCTTTGCTGGCATTTGAATAATTAAGAAAAAATGAATATATTATTTGGGTTAGTCAATCTTAAGAAACCAACAATTTGAGGGGGGGGGGGGGGAGCATTGAATGATGTCATTTTAAATTCACGTGGGAAGATCAACTCAACTGGGAGGAAGCAGAGTCAACAAATGAATTCAAATAATTGTGTTTTTAATAATTTTTGGGTATTTACAAAATATTGAGAACTTTGATGAAAATTAGTAAGTAAATGGTTGATTATCAGGCTTAAAGCTGCTTGAAATTTTCAATGCCTGTACATTTCTATTTTCACCAATCAAGAAAGAAGAATGACAGGAATGTTTCTTAAGTATTAAAGATAGATAGTAAGTTGAAAAAAACATGATAATTGTAAAATGGAAAAGCGTGCAATTCGAAAGCTAAAACTGATTGTGTGGGTAGTAGATGAAATATGGGATAGATGTTGTTTTCTTTCGTTTTGAAGTCTTTTTCATCAAACCACCTGAGAGATCAATTTTGGGATGTTTGAAACGAATAATTCTTCAAATTCTGCTCCAGCTTATTCTGGAATCTTAAGAGGAGATTGCTAGTTCTATTGTTCACCAATAATCTGTGAATCCCACTCGAATATACGAGTGGTACTTTCCATTCCGTTGAAGGAGCTCTTTGGCCCAATAGTATAACTGCCCATCCCTCCAAAGCACAACCAATCTCCAACTTTCATTGTTGATGGCATAGCAAAGTTTTTAACAATCACATCAGCACCATCACCTATGAGAAAAGAAAAAATTAAAGATTAGATTTTATTGAAAAAAAATATTAAAACAAGATTATTCCAGTGTTTAAAAGTTCTCTTACATGTCATTCCGAAGAGAGATCCCTTTGCGAGTTAGCTTTCATCAAATTAATCTCCATTAACAGATGAGTAAAACTACTTAAAATCATTTTCAAATGTGACTCCTTCCGTAAGAATGCAATTAAACGAGTGGAACAGTGACTCATTGATATGGAAACACGGTTTTTAGTGCTTTATTCTCTTCGTCAAAACACGAGTAAAGAGATAGCATGAATTCGCTGAGAAGTGTCTACCTGGTTCAGCGATAACTTTATATCCCAGCGAATCATTAGCTGTCTATTGTAGAGCAGAAACAAACGTCTCATTGAGATCTCCTGCTGGATATCCTCCACCAAGGTCGAGAATCTCCATGGGATGACCTACTTTTCTGCCAATTTCAATGCATTACCTCGCAATACCCACTGCTTTGAGGAATGAAGTTGATCCTTTTTTCCCCGATCCACAGTGGAAATGAATACCGTAGATTTTCATTTAAAGTTTCTCGGCAATGTACTTGAATTTTTCTTCAGTGTCTTCAGGAGAGATTATGTCATCGCCAAATTTATTGGAAAATACTATTTAGAGCATAGAGGAGTTTTCCTCTGGGATCGAAATCCTCCATAGTACTTTCATGTTAGGTGCAATTTATTTAATTTTCTCAAGTTCTTCGAAGGTATCTGCAGTGGTGTATTCCAGACCTTGTTGAGCAGCATAGAAAATATCTTTTTCTTCTTTTACAGAATTGGCGTAGATCATTGAACTAGCTGGCACACCGAGTTCAAGAGCTTAGCGGATTTCACCAGCAGATGCCACATCAAGGCCAGCCCCATTTGAAGTAAGGTCTTTAATTATTGGTGGAATTGGGTTTGCTTTGAAAGCATAGAATGGCTAGATCCAAGGAAGTTGTTTCTTCCATTCGCTGAGTTTTCTAAGGGCTTCGTTGGAGTTATAAACTAGAAAAGACTGTCCAAATGGATCTTTTTCTACAAATTAAGCAATTTCTTCTTGCTAAGATGACGAAAGGGGTCTGTCATCTTGTCCCTTGAGGAAGTAGACTACAGGCTTTGTAGAATTAGTCATACCAAAGCGGGGAATATCGTTGTTTCGAGAGGCTTAAGTTTACATATTTGTTATTAAATATTGATGTTTTCTCAGAGTGTTCCTGCAGTAGGATCCAAAATTTTGAAAGGTTTTTGAATTTTAACTTTTTTCTGAAATAAGTTTGCTAGTATTAATTGTATGATGTTTTAGTTTTTTTTGTTTTTGTTGAATATTGTAATTGTTATTTTATTTTTATTTTTTTTCCAAAATTGCTTTGTCTGCTTTCTACAATTTAAATTAAATAATATTAGGACATTTCCAAAAACTCTCTTGATTCTACTTGGTAAGTGAAATCCTTTAATTTTCAATCAGTAATCACCGATCATAAGGAATTCCATAAAGAAATATCATTTTTCAATTCAAATCCTACAAAAACACATTCATTAAATCTCATTTACTCCTTTATCTCTCTAGAATTACACGCCATCATCCTCTCTCTCTCTCTATCTCATAACCTTGTAATTACATTTCCCTCATTCATATATTGTCACTGCAGCCTCAATCAATCAATCTTAATTTTCTAATCAAGTTTGTTTTTAAATCCAATTATTTAAAAAATTTCGATTGAAAAGCATTTCTTTGCCATAAAATCAACAATTTTTCCCACACGTGATTTTAAATTTTTATCACACATTTTTTAAATCTTCTTTATTAAACAGCCAAAGTAAATCCAAAAAACCTTTCGATCTTCTTCATTCAGATTTAACTTCATTTTTCTATTTTAAATTGATCTATTTGGTAATAGATGATTTACTTGTGCACTCACTGACTTCATAACAGCTGTCTCCACCTTCTGTTGTTAATTTTTAAATCAACCACAATCAAATAAATTCCAATCCATTATTGTTTGTACATTGATCTTCTGCTGACTATAATAGTTAGTTGCTGTTATGCTTCTTCTCAAAATAAAATTCTTCCTTTTATGAAATATTTTCTTCTACTTCAGGATTGTGAGATTAGTAAACACCTAAATGTCAATAAAATTACAAAGTTTTTCTTAGAAACGGATAACTACTTAAGTCTGCTTGGATAATTTCAAATAATTAGAAGAAAAAATAAAAAAGCAACAATGCGTTATTTCAAACCCCGCTAATTTACTTATTTGTTTCTAGGAACCAACTTCTGATTTAGGAGAATCTTCTTGATCTTCTTTTTCTCCAGCTAATTTCTCAGACACTTAAGACGAATTTTAGATTTTCTTCTAATCTTTCAGTTATTCCTCATTTTCCTTATTTTAGATACTTTCTCCTACTTCTTCTGCTTCTTCTTAATATTTATTGAATTCTTCATCATTTGCATCGTTAGAATCCAAGAATTAATAGATTTCTTCATTTTCATTATTATCACCAGCCTGGAAATTATAATTGACCTCTTCTTTTTAATTAACATTTTCCTCATCCATAACTTCAGTTCCTTTCTCTTCTTGTTCTTAACTAGTCTTGGATTATTCAATGAGATCTTCTTCTTCCTCTTCCTCATCATCATCTCCCACTTCATCTTAGTATTCTTCTTCTTAATCTTGAAGATATTATTAACAACCTTCGTAATCTTCATCATCTTCTCCTTCATCTTCATCCTCTCCATCGTCTTCGTCTTTTTGATAAAGACCTTCTTCATATTCTTCACTGCTCATGTATTAATGCTTCGGAAGATACCCAACACTTCTAGCAGTTTGTCTTGTAGCATTTAAAGATTATGATTACTATTATTGCTATTTTTCTTGTTTTTCTCGAATATTTCTAAGTTCTTCCTCTTCTTTACTTTTTTGTTTTGCATGGGCTATTACTTCTTAGCCATGGGAGCACATTCTTTCTAAGCAAGCCTCTAATTCTTCTGCACTAGCTTATTTAACTTCAGTGTATGTCTAGATACTGGAGAATTAAGAAAGAGACTTCTTCTCTGAGGAATCGTTTTAAGAAGATTATATTTCCAGTTTTTTATCAGTTGTGTCAGGATCATAAACAGCATCAATTTTCTCAGATTATCCCTCTTCGTGTACTTATTCAAGTATTTTTTCACTAGAATGATTGGATAGTTAGTTTTATGTGTTTTCTGAATTCTATTGGTATCTTGAATTCATTTGATCATCTTCTCCTCTTTCTAGGTTATTTTAACTATCTTTAGCATCAACATTTCTCTCTTGTTTGCCAGGTAAATACTTATCCAGTAACTTATCAGTCTGATTTCCATTTTTTTCCTGAATTCAAATGGAAAAATTATCTCAATGTATCTAATCGTAATTTAAATATTACCTCTTGATTATTGTTAGTTTTCGTTGTTTAAAGCAGCTATTGACTTGAATGTACAGCTTTATTAGAGGAATTTTTAATTTATTGCTACTATTACTACTACTTATGCTTCTAAGTCTAATTATTCACTACATTTTTATTATTTCCTTATTTGTTCTCTTTGTGCCCCTATGACTCATCTTTTCTCATTGAAAATGGTTGCTATCCAAGATATTATGGGTAATGTAGCTTCAATTTGATATCCTAACTATTTCTGCTGCTATTTTTATCATTTCCTTCATCAAAAATGTTTTTTTCTTATGGGTAAAACAACTTTTTGTTCTTTTCGTTTTCAGTCGAGCTTGCTCGATTTTGAAAAGTATCTTTCTAGTCTCTCCAAGGTGCATAAAGTGTATTGCGGCTCTGATTAGCTATCTCCTAAGTATTGTTGTTATTATTACTAGGAGATTGATTTCTCATAGGAACCTTAATCGTTTTGACAGCATTAAGTGTAGGCTATTAATTTTGTCTAAACGGACTTGGAGATTTTGATTATTATTATGATTGTCTTGGAGATGATGGAGATGCATCTCGGTTATGTTTCCCTTATTATGGAGAACTTGTTCTTATTCTGAAGACTCCTGTAGTATTTGATGTTGTGACTCTTGTATTTACATTCGACGATGGTAGACTCATGTATTTTTACTATTCTTGCTCAGCCTGTACATGAAACTCTATACCTCTATGGATAAACAAACAAATTTCTTCAAATGTTTAAACATCTATTAAGACAGTATTCCCTTTATATTTTGAAAAAAACAAAAACCTGAGATTCTTAAGTGTGTCATCTGGATCGATGTTTGGATTGAATTTGCGAATGTTGTTCTTATATCCAAGATTCTTCTGAAAATCCCTCTCGAGCTGTCTGTGATCGATATTCGACTCTCTTAAGAAATTCAAAAGCATAAAAAGGGTCATTAGAATGTTAGTTATTTCCTCGATTTGGTTGAAAACTTCAAAGTATACAAATTCATTTTACTGAGAGATTATTCTTTTTGCTATTTATCCATTTTTCTTGATAACAGCAGCAACTTCGTTTTTCATAATAATATAATTCTTGTGGTGCTTCAAAGCAGGCATGTTGTATTCTGCTCCTAACGATCTCTAGAAATTAAAATATTGCACAAAGTTATGCCATTCAAAAAAGTCTATTCATCAGGGAGTTTATGATGTAAATTATTTGGATTTATGTATCGATACTGCTGAGTACTTTGGGGAGGGCGATCTTGTTTGGATGTCGAGAAGCTTAGTGAGTAAGATATCATTTTCCTTTTAGATTTACTCTTGTTTCTCTGATTTTAAAAAATGCGTATGCAGACAAAGAATTAAAGTTTGACTTGTTCCAAAGAGGGCAGGATTTAATTCTACTCCTTTGAATCGTTTTTGGAACCTTCTATCTTTTGTAGTAATTACCTCTCTCAGTGAAGATCGTGATGCGTTGCCTATTCAAGTGAAACTTTTGCAGCTACTCCATATGTTTAGACTCTTCACATGGTTCTCTCTTTTCTGCGATTATTTCTTCTATTTTCATTCTGTGTTTCTGCAAGAATCTGAGGAAATGTTCAAAGATAAATCGAATCAGTAAATGCAAGCTTAAGATTATTCGAGAATCAAGCTGTGATTAAAGGTGATAGAAATTATGTGTTATTATGCTGTTTTCACTTTTAGTGATGGAATATTTCATCAAGATTAGCGGCGATCTCTTTTTAAGGTAGATGGTGCATTTATTATGTCTTGAACTTTCAAAAGAAAAGATAGAGGAGGGACTATCTGATAGAGCGCCAGTGCTGTGTGCCAGTGTTGGTTGGTTTTGAGAAATGGCTGTTGTTGATTCTTATTCTAAATGGATCAAAAATTGCTCTCTTTCTCCTTCTTTTTCTTCTACTTCACAGATCAAATTTCTCCAAAAAAGCTGAAAAGCTGTACAGCAACAAGTTATTTAATTAGTTCTACTAATTGTTATTGATTATTCAGTGAAAAAAAATAATTAACAAGCACAGAAAAGAATGGAGCAACTCAAATGAAACTCCTGTGATGATTTCCTTGATTTACATCTCAAATGCTGAAAAGAAATAATGTCAGTTCTTTTTTGGAATAAATTTAAATATTAGAAACTTTGAATTTGATAATCTTTAAGGGAAACATGGATGATAACCATTTGATTTTTTCTTGATATTTAGAGTGCAGATTAACTAGCTGTGAAATGGTATTGTTGTTTGATTAAATCGAACTTAGCAGAGCAATTTTTGATGAAAGAAATAAATTTAAATTATTTTTGAATTCACTTTGGAATTTAAGAAAATTTCAAGAAATCACTCATTTAGATAACAAAACTGCATTACAGTATCCTCAGACACTCACATGTTCTTTTTTGTTATACAGTTGTTAATATTGGTTATAACTTGAAAAAAATCGTGTTGTTTTCTTAGAATACCATTAATACTCTAGTGAAAACCTCAACTAAACCAGCAATTCTTGTTAGAAACCCTTAATTCTTATTCCTGTAAGACACAATGGGATAATAAATTTGAATGGTTGTTTTTTTAGAAAACTAACGAAAAACTAAACGAAATTAAACGAAAAAGAAATATTTTTTTTCTTATTTTGTGCATTCGCCTCCAGCAACCCACATAGGAATGAAATAATGAGTTCACTAACCTGCTGGTTTTTAGGAGTATTATCGAAAGGCATGCAAGTTCAACATTTAAATATTTTCAAAAAACATTGCAAACCAGAAGGCAAAATAAAAAAATAAACTTACTAAATAATTGCAATAACACATGCGAGCTACAATACTGCTACTTCTGCTGCTGCTGTCTTGTTTAGCCAGCATTGAAGGCAAGAAAAAATCAAATTCACGGTATTACACTCATCATGGAGATGAAAATACCAATAATGGATTTGGCAATGTTGGGGCTACAGGGAGTACTGATGGCACCAACTCGAACGATAATTCTAATAAAAAGAATAGAACTACCCCCTTGCTAATACCCTTGAAGAGAGTGAGTGTGAATTCTGGGAAAAATTATGAGATGGACAGTTTGTACGTGTTTAGTATGAATATCGTGTAAGATTAACCACAATAAGTGAACACAGTCGTCGATACACAATCGAATGATAACTGGGTTATTGACAGTACTTGCAAGAACTGTGGTGGCAGCGCTGGCAAGGGGTTCACATGTTCTTCGATGGATTGTTAAGATGTTAGCTAGTAAAACAATGAAACGTTTAAAATGTTGGATGGGAAAGTGAGAGCTGTTAAATATGTACCAACTTCGGTAGAAGCTGGTATTCCAAGCATCGGACAGTAGAATTTCACTCTAGACAGGGTTAACGATGTCATCAAACTCAAGAATGGAACTCTCCTAAAAGAACGACAGGCTTACATTGATCAAGCCCAAGCTGGTTTGGGATTTGGATTAGACTCCAATTAAGGAGCTTTCTAATCGATAGCTCAGGCTAATTAGATTTAGAAGAATCAATTCACTCTCATTTTCCAGAAGGAAGCAGGGCTGGTAATAAATAAAAACACCAAAAATATAACCTTCTTTCTCTCGTTTTGGTGGGCTCAAATAAATCCAATATTCTCATAGAATTCCAAGTTCATAAAAACTTAATTTTTCTTCTTGTGTTCTTCCTATTCTTTTTTTTCTTCTGTTGTAGATGATCATCGGGAACAATAAATAATACCTCTCAACGACTAAGAACAGCTCTGTGTTCAATGTCTCTCAAAGCTAGTATTAAAAACCAGATAATTCTAATTCTAACTCCAACTCCTACATTTGGAGACAACAATCGAATAATGGTAATCCCAACTCCAACAACCCAAATGATTCCCCGGATATCTAAGATTCATGGAGACTTAAAGTAGGTCCATTCCTTAAAATCGGAAGATCACCATAAATCTCTTCACAAAACAAGGATTAGCCTGATATGGGTAATAATAACATTTTTTTTGTTTTTTCAACACTGCAAAAACACGTCATTTATCTTCTTTTAAATTACACAACAATTCCATGAAACTTACAATATTTCATTTATTCTAACTCCCTAAACCCAACCCGCTAACAGACCCTACTAGTCTCTACGAAGGACGATTCGACAGCACTACTAAGTATGTCTTAATCCCAATGGGAGTCTGGGATAGATTAGACAAAACAATGTTTTAGTTCAATCAATGCACCACAGACAGCCAAGACTTCACTTTATGCAGCTGCAAAGGCAGCTGGTAACCAATAACCTTCTCATTTGTGAACGACCCTTCGAGCAGCAGTCCATAGAATAACACTCAGAAGTTCGAATACTTACCGACATAATATCTTGAGCCAGTGAAAGGAGGGGTTTCGAAATGTCTACTTCTCCTCAAATCGCAAGAAAGTGAAGCGAATATTGATTATGTCTTCGGTACAAGTTTTCTGTAGAATTACTATTCAGTGTATAATTTCGACGACAAGACAATAACTCTTGGCCCAGTTTCAGATTTCACACTGTCTGCGAATCTAGACAATGGATTGTCTTTATGGTGGATTCTGTTTGCACTTCTGCTGGCGATTGCGCTACTAGCAATTCTGTGCTTATGCTGCAGGAAGAAGGATTGTGATCCATGCTAGCAACAACACGAACTTATGAACCATCACAGCTTCGAATAGCCTATTTTTACACCTTGTGAGCCACCTTAATAATAATAACAGTGCAAGACAACACCAATCCATGGGAATTAAAGCTAAAATACCATAAGCTATCTCGTCCGATCTCCAAGATCTCAAAACAACAATTATCAGTACCAAAACGGGATTAACAACAACTATCAACCTTTAGATTTTAATGGAGCGTAGTAGCATCATTCTTAGTTCTTGAATAACCCATCGCTACATCCCTAATCGAACTTCTCTAGCTAGCACTAGCAGGTCCAATAATAACAGTAAACGCAGCATTTCTCTGAGCCGCATTCATCTTCGTAGAATCAAATGTCTTAATAGTATAATTTTGAGAACAATCAATAATAATAATAACCTTAGCATTTCTTGGATGCCTCATAACCATATTCGCTTTAGTAGCCATAACAACAACAGCAATAACAATAGTAGCTAGGATCTTCATAATTACCTGGTTAAATGTAGCATTAGCAGTAGTAACACTGCTAGTAGTACTCTCAATAAGGATCAAACTATAAGCCTTAAGGAGTGAGCTCTCCTCATGCTTCTAGGGTGATCAACTCACCGAACAGAAACTACTCACTGTATTAGCAAAAAGTGCTTTACAAGTGAGCAAATAAGAGGTATAAGTAATCTCTCCACAGATCAAGGAGATATTAATATTTATTCTGTCAACACCAAAGACTAATATTTGTGTTAGATTTTCATTGTTTTTTGTTGTTAGTTCTGTCTTTCTGTTTTGTTTTAGAAAAGCTTCTAAATTTTCTTAAATGTTGCTGTTTTGTTGTTGTTGTTTCTGAAGATGAAATTGTGATTTTTTAAGATTATCATTAGGATTTGACGTGCAGGATTTGTTAGTCAGACTTGAATTCAATACATATTTCTTTTTCTTTTTTTAAAACAATATTGGAACATAGCATCTTGATTGAAATAGAGAAATAGTATGAAAACTATGATTATAACTCGATAAACTCATAAACACACACACACACATACACAGAGGATCCTCTCTATTTTCTTTATTTAAATTCTTTTTATTTTGAGATGAATGCAAAAACTCTATCGTCTGCAGAGATAAACTCTTGTGTTTAAGTTCATACAGCAGCAGCAGCAGAAACTATCATCTCTCTGATCGATTTGTATTTTTTATATTATTTCAATTATCTTCTGGCATTGATGAAGCATAAGCACCAGGAATCTTGACTCCTATTGATATTCAACACAAAATTCATATTATTCAAGATATCGATGCATTAACCCCCCTCTCCTAAGTAAAAAAAAAAATATTTTTTGGGGGTATTTTTCTTTACTAGCTCCCTTGACGACTCTCATGCGGGTAGTCTGCCAACTCTTGCTAGGATTGGTGACACAAGTGATCCCCTTGAATTTATCCGTTGGTTTTCTTGAAAACAAGTCCTCATCGCAGTTCGGGCAGCTCTTGTATTCGCTCCACTTTTTTCAGGCAAAATAAAGTAAATTCTCCTGATTATTTGCTAAGCACATTGAAAGAGCTAATGAATGTATTAGTCTATTCGAATTTACTTAGTTCTTGGATAGTATGAAGAAGCATGTGGTGCACGCTTAAAGTGATCTTTTGAATTCATTAGGAGGCAATACTTTTTCTTAGATACCCTCATCGTAATCTCTTTCTTCATTATCTTCGATGTCTAAATCCTCGTTATCATAAAGCTCGTCTTCAGACATAGTAGCAGTAGTCTTTTAATGTATGCTTTCTGTGGTTCTTTTCTGAATTTTTGTATTAAACTTTTTGAATTACTTCTTTTTTGTTGTTTCTTTTTCTTTTGTTGTGTGTTGTTTTTCATTTAGGTTCTCCCCTTCCCGCCGAGACTTTCAAAACACCAAGCTTTAATAATTATGCTTTACATTCTCTTTTCAAGTATTGTTAAGCATTATTAGAGCAGTTGTGTCCTTTAAGCTAAGTTCTATTGTTTGCTATTGTTGCTTTAGTTCTCACAATTTAGTAAAACTAAGAATTTTTTTTCGTAATTCTCATACAACAACACACATAGCATTTTGATATTTTTTTGGATTTATTCTTTCTTGTGTTCTTCCTTCAGAATGCACCATAGAGTCTAAGATTACCTTCATTTTCTCCATGATCATCGGAGAGGAATGCAAGGATATTCTATTTAGGATGCCATTGAATAGAGTGCACTATTGAATCTCTTTCTAGGATATTCCCAATTACTCCTGTGGTTGAAAATAGGTAGAAATCAGCAATTTAGCAACGTAGTTTTTCCAAAAAAAACCATTAAAAATAAAAATTTTAGGGCAAAATTTACCTGTCTGTGTGTTGTGGATAGCAACATTTTTATCATTGAAAATCGCAGCTAAGAGAGCACCATCATATGAAAAGGAAAGCTCTTGGATGGCATAATCAGATTGACTGAATGTCTTAAGCATCGTAAATTCCTCTAAGTCCCATAAGCCAATCAGAGTGTCTGTTGAACCTGTTGCGAAATATCTGCCTTTCGGATCGATTGCCATGCATTAGATCTTCAAACTTTTACAAAATCCAAGATTTAATTCATTTGTTCAAGGAGCTGATGTTAAATAGAATCAAGTTAAAACCTCCTTTTTTGTTGTTTTTGCTTCGTTTTTATTACCTGTGGCATTCTGTCATGGTCTTATCTAGCAAATCAACGTTGGCCTTAGCGAAGTCCTTTCCATTTGATACTTGCACTGTACCAGATCCTCCTCTGAGTTCAAACACAAAGTAAAAAATAAATCATTTCTTCTTTCACACAATTCGTTCTTCTAAAACGAACATTTTTATCTTCTCTTTCTCCCCTATCTATGAAAAACAATAATTTCTATTCATTATCTTGTAATTTTACAAAGACCCAACAAGGATGATAACTGATCCCGATGGATCCCATTAGAATTCGTGCACATCCATTTCCAATGGCACCTCACAGATCTCTTAATCCTTGCGAGTATCAAAGAATGTGAGTTTATTGTCTCTGTTGCACAACGCCAAGGTGTTCCCATCCGGAGAATAGACTACATTTAGATTATCTACATTTTTATCGCCAGCCTTCGGAGTGGGTCCTTTGGTAATGTTCTTCTATCTAATATCCCAAAGATAATAACTTGGTTATTCTGCAGCAATATATGCCAGTAAATCAGGATTAGACGGATGCCATGCTAAGCTCTTCACATTCGTTGAGTCATGTCCTTTTTGCTCATATTTGTCTAATTCCAAGGTGTACGAAGATGGATGAAATTTAAATGTTCTGATCTTGCTTTTCGCTGTAGCAATAACAGACCCCGTGCAATTCCATCCTAAATACTATTCTTCTTTCCTGAATGATCCAGGTGCCCACTTCATCTTGAAGTTATTGAAATAGGCATCGGGCTTGAATTTGCTACTTTTTTCTTCTTGAGGGATATACAAGTCGTTCATATTAGATCTGCTCAAGTTGGATTTAAGGAATGGAAAAAAGAGTCTTAAATAAGATTATGGATATCTATCTGTGTCTCTCTAAAGTGATTAATTTAATAATTAGACACCTTTTGATAATAAATTGATTACTGAAACACATTAACCATAAAGGAAAGATAAAATTAGTTAATAATCAATGAAATATTTCACAAACACATAAAAAGCAAAGGAAAACAACTCATTGTTTTTCCAAAATTTCATTGATGAGTTATTTATCTTCCTGGCATCTCAAAAAATACTTGATCCATTGAGATCAATATCATCCTTAGCAATTTCAGTTTATTATTAGTTAGTATTATTATTATTGTTAGTAGCGTTGTTGGTTCCCTAGAGAACTTTCAGATCCTCATGGAAATTTGAAAAAAATTACATTGTATCCTAAGTGTTCTTGAAATAATTACTTTAATTCTCATAACCAAGAATCCCAGCTTACTGATCTCCCCTAAGATTATTAGCCTATCTTGTTGGTGCATCGAATGTCTCAGCTTCGAAATGACAATCCATATCATTAAGAGTGTTCTTAGATGTTTATTATTTGGTGTTTTAATGCGACAACATGGTTTTAGGTTATAATATTGGATTAAAAGAAACAGTGTCCTAAGTATTTGATGCTTCCAGATAAGTAGTATCATATTATTATTCTAGCATCTTATGAACAGGTGACTTAGCTGATAGCTTGTTCTTTTGTTCTCCTTGCTGGTTGTTTTACATCAGTTCTTCAATTTTTGGGAGTTCATTCGTTTGATGTTATTCTTTTTAAGATTAATCTGAAGTATTATGTGCAGAATCATCCTAATTATCCTTTTATTCTATCTTAACCTATTGATTCATGGCTCTTTCTACACTTGAATCGCATTTTTCAATGTTTTAAACCAGAATCTACTGTTCTTATTTTATTCTTCCTTAGCATTTCTCCATTTATTCTGACTATTCCAACATCTATCTCTCTAATACCTCATTATTATTCTAGCTACTATTCTCTTGAAATAGCACTCCAATATCTATTAAAGTTTCTTATTTGTTATTGATCTACTAATTTTCATCAACTTCTTCAATTTTCTGAATGCTCCCTTGAATCGGTGTGATCATCAATAAGTACCCTTCTTTCTAGTTCATCTGATAAACCTAACCATTCTGTATATTCTTGATATTCTAATTATTACTATTGACAGATTAATTCGAGTTGTTTAAGATTAGCACATCCTTTTGAATACCTTTGCTACCTGAAAGATTAATGGCTTACTATTAAAAAGGTAAAGAATTATTGCTTCGAAAGGCTTAGAAATTCAATAAATAATTTTATTAATTAGCTGCTGCTACTGCTGGTTTTAGATTCAAATTCGAAGTCTACTACTATTACTGTTGCTGTTACTACTTCAATTACTGCTACTGATGATTAATAGCAAACTTAGAATTCCCTCTATGAAACTACTAATAACTTGATCTTGAACTGATTCCTTACTACTAATCAGCTGCCTATTAAATCCCATTCTAACTATTATGGTTTTTGCTATCAGCTACCAGTTATGGTTAATATAGCTGCATCGATGGTGAGTGACTCAGCATTCTTTTTAAACCCGTTAGATCTTTAATTGACAGTTATTTTTTAATTTCTTGCATGGAATCTTCACTTAAGCAAGTCGCATTTGCATCTAATATTCTGTTCATTTCATCGAGTACTTGCTGCTCATTCTTGTGATGGATCCTCTGCGGTTTACTGGAGATTTATTTGTTGAAGGGAATATTATGATTATCATAATGGCTGTTGCTGCTGTGTATCTTCTCAAGACGGATATCACTATTGTTGGTGAGATTACTGTTGTTGCTAAGGATATTCTAAGAATTGTTGATATTGTTGTTAGCGTTATTGAGATCAATTGAAGGTTTTTAAGGTGGTGCTGGTTCGATTTTGATGACTTCAGTAGGTTAGCTAGTGATTCTATCTGCTAAGTTCGAAATAGAAAGTGGCTCTTCGTTATGTTCTTAGCTGAGAATGCTGCTTTGCACTTCTTCAGGTTGCTCAAACGAATTATTGTTGTCTTCATCATCACTGCATACTTGATTTAGAATATCTAAGAGTTATTATTCGATTTCGACTTGCTTTTTAGCTTTGAGGTGGCTATCTCGCAAGGCACTTCTGTTAGCATGCGTATTACTATTGTTTTCTTCATAAGCATCGTCCTCTTCGCCTGAGAAATCTTCACTTAAACTTTTAGCTTTTTCAGATTTGAGAATAGCCATATATTTGTCTTAGAGATTCTTGTAAATCTCCTGTTTTTCGACTAAGCCTTCATCGTAATCTGCTCTGGACGGTTGAGTGTTTATTCCACCAAACTGAACCATGCTCTAAGAAGACACACACACAAAGTAAATAAATGAAGAACTTGAAAAAAGGAATTTTAAAATCCCCCAAAAATTAATTCCTTCAAGTCATACTGGAATATCTTGGGCTCTTGCAATACGTGGAGGATCTTTAACATGCTGAGGAGCTGCATGAGGAAGAGCGGAAGATGATGGTTCTGCATTTTTTTGCTGATCTGCTGCAGCGTTGATGTTTTCGTTCTAATATCATACAAAACAATTAGCCAAATCAATCCTAAATCATCAATTAAAACCAATAATAAATTCTATCTCTTTCTCTCTGTTACAGTCTTGTTCGTGCCATTTTTAGTGAGGCTATTGAGACTATTGCTATTGAAGGATGCTGAGTGTGTTCGATCAGTTAGTTATTGTTGAGTAGTGAATTGAAGATTCAAGACAGAAATTGGAATGTATGAATCTTACTGAGTGAGCTGTTACTGATCTTTGATATTGATAACGGAGAAATATGAAAGCATGCTTGTTTAGCCGTATTTTGTGTTGTATTGTCTGCTATTCTCAAATAAGCCTGAGAGGATAAGAAAAATAGAATAAGTTTTTAGCAGGGAAGAAAATAATATGAAAATAAGAAGAGAGGGAATCACTGTTATTAGGGTTTTATCCTCGTTTGGTGGCAATTGAGAATGATGGCTGTTCTGATGAATTAACATCTGACATGTGCTTGGATTATTAGGATCCAGAAGAGCTCAGGATTTGCTTTGAAGGATTGAACTTCTTTACAGTTGCCATATGTTCGATACTTTAGCTCAATTACATCTTCAATTCTCGAGCAGATGGTTTCTGATCTAGTTGCATCAATCACGGAGTCATTTAAAGCAAAAGTGTGTGATTGTGTGTGGAAAATTAAATCCCCTTCATTTGTATTTTTGTTGTTACCTTTGAGATACGGAGAATTGAGCAATTCTCTTGCTGATTTTCTAGCTGTAGGATGCTACGATATCATCCCTGCGATGAACTCTTAAATATTCTGTGCGAACGGCAATTGCAATTTGATTCGATTTATTTTTGCTTTGAATTATTGCAGTGTCATATCGGGATCTTTCGAAAGAAATGGCATAACACCAGAGAGCATCTAAACACAAACAAAGGGAGGAAATTTTCATCTCTCAAAATGAAGTAAATGTGTCTGTTTGATGATTACTTAAACGAAGATGATGCCTGCACTCCAAATATCAGATTTCGCAGACAGTTTATTCTACAAGAGTACCTACAAATGGTATGAATATTAAACCCAATCAAGGAAATAGAAAATCAAAAGAATATCTTAAAAAAATGAAGTTTCCAAATGACTAAAAATATAAATAATTGTACTTCTGGTGAGCTGTAGAAAGAATTGGTGTAATGAATCTTCTTGAATACGTTGATATCAGCTAGCTTAAGAGATCCCTCCCCGATAAGAATGTTGCTGGGCTTCACATTCCTAGAAAAAAACATGCAGAAGTCAATAAATAAGAATGAATGCAATGAATCATCTTTATTAGCATTTAATATCAGATATCTTACCCGTGAACTAGATTATGCTCATGAAGAATCCTCAAGGCATCTAAGATCTTGGTGATCCATATTTTAGCATCTTTTTCAGCAAATGGGGCATCCAAGAACAACTCCAAAGATCCACCTTTCTCATGCGACGAAACAATGTCAATTCCTTTTTTATAGAAAAAATGAAATAAAAGATTGGTAAGATAGTTCTAATCGATTTTTCCCTTTGTCAGCTGCTATCTATCTCCCCCCTCCAAGACTAAATACAATCCCTCTACCTTAATCTGCTCTCACATTGATAGCCTTAGTCTCACAGAAGCAATCTCTAATCTTCTGAATTCTCCATACCTTCAATGCCAATTCTCTGTCAAATTCCAGCTCTTTCGCTTATTCAGGTGAATACTTTAAAGCAATCTCAGTTAACTTGCTTTCCCTAATATAAATATCTAAATCTGCAACTTACTTATTTGATGATGTATGTTCGCCCTGTTTCTGAATCTAAACCAAGGATATTCGGTTTATCCTTGGTTTTCTAATTTTTCTGTGACTCGTAGATAATCCCTTCAATTGAAAACAATCTGTCTTCCTCCTCTTTTAGTTAATTCTCAGCAGCCAGTTCTTCGTCTTCGAGATCTTCCGAATCATCATTATTATTATTATTATGGTTAATTCCTTCCATTTCATCCCTCTAATTATTCTTTTGTTCGTTCTCCCTCTCATTGTTATCCTCTTTATCAGTGTCTTCATAAAATTCAGTCACAATCTTCTTACTTCCATTATTTTATGCTTCATCTTCATCTTCCGATTCCAAAGAACTATCAGATACTTCTTCCACCACTTGTACAATATCAAAACAATTAACAATTCTTAAGAATAAACCCATGAACTAAACTCAATTATCTTTAAAATCTTACAATCTTTGAGTACTTCTCTTCGCCTATTAACCAACTTATCTGGATATCTCTGTGACACTGGTTTGTGAGGTGATTCTAACGTTGTATCTTAATATTTGTCATCACTAACTTAATCTAAAATTAACTTATCTTAGTGATCCTAACTATCCTCAGCATCATCTTCTTATCGCTGAATTATTTCTAGTTGCTACAGTTATTACGGCTATTACTGATGCTATGACTGAGCATACTCTTTCTCAAATATACAATTTTGTTAATTTTTTAGCACAGATTGTATTTCTTCTGTTTCTGCTAGACTCTTTCTATTGAATGCACGACTCGTCGAAATATCGCTTTAATCCGGTGAAATAGATGCCTTCGCAAATTATATTCCTCGAAAATGCTAGGAATCACCTCGATCAACTGTTTATGCTTGCGTTTTTAACTTCACAACAGCTTCGTCGTTTACTTGAACTTTCTTTTTGAGGCAGGCCGCGCAACTACCCATAGGATAAACCTCTCAGATGTCTGTAAGCGTTTCCACCTCAATACTCTCTTGTAAGTTCTCCTTTTTTTCTTTCTTTTGTCTTGATTGAGGTTGTTTCTTGAGGTAAATCAAAATTTTCAATTTACTAAATGAATTTCTAATTTTCCGCTAGTAAAGTATCACAAGGTAAGCATGATCCTGAAGTGAATGTGGAATCTAAGGAATAATAATAACAAAATCATAAGTTTTCATGTACTATTTGCGTTATTTATCAGAAAAAAATGAAAATAATATCTCGTGAATAATAAAAGGAATAAAATAAACAAGTATTTAAGATTTAACTTAATCTATTCCTGCAGGGATCTAGCTATTACAATGATTGTGGGATGATAATACGTTTGGGATATTTTAATTTTCTCATTTCACGTGTTTTAATAATTAAAATTTGCTGCTTTTTACCTTCTGTGTGAATAATTAATTTTGTGTTCTTCAGGTTCTGTTTGCAGATTAATTCAGCTAAATACTATTTTTGTGATTAGCTTAAAATGAATAATATCTTCGAATTTTGTTCTATTTTTACTGTGCAAACAAAATCAAATTAGTTTAATTGATTTTTCGGGGTATAGATTTACTAAAAGCAAATATTTTTTTGTGTTTCTCGGCGGGCAAATTGTTAGATATTCTGAACAACATTTGATGTTTCAAAATCATACTTCCATTAAGAAAAATCACATATTTTTGAATTTTTCTTCTCTTTTTCTGCAAAACTACAAATTCAAAAATACTCTCTCACAAGAACATACAAAAAAAAGGGAATCAACTTTTTTAAAGAATTAATTCTCCTTCTTGCAGATTCAAATCATCTTTCCTTCCCCTTCATGATTTTCCTCCTAGACTATCTATTTATCTCTCCTACTCATCCTTCTGCCAATCCCTCAGAATAATCAAACAAAACAATAAAATCAAAACAAAAAAACAAACAACTAAAAAGAATATCTCAAAATATGTCTAATAGTGCTCCTTTAACTTCCTATGGCGACGATCCTTTCCCTGAAGAGAGGCTAAAAAAATTTAATTCCAAATCAATAATAGACGATCTCAAGTGTGGAATTTGTCTGCTAATTGGAGTTGATGCCGTTGAATGCTCAGAGTGCTAATAACTCTACTGCAGTGTCTGCGTGAATAAAATCAAAGCAGACGCTAAAGCTAAGGGTAAATAAGAACCTAACTGCCCACTTGGATGTTCACCATGGAAATTAAACAAACTTCACAAGATGTATAGAAATTCTTTAGAGAGATTGAATTTCTCATGCAGCGATGAAAACTGCATTGCATCATTCTCGATCGCTTCTTACAAAGAACACAAGCACGTATATCTTAAAGAAAATGAAGTTCTGTATGGTTACTCCATGAAAAGTACTCAAGGGATTGTGTAATATTTGGATACTTACCTGGGTAAAATCATCGAGGCAAGGAAATAATCAAAGGAATAGAAAGACAAGGAATTCGAAGCGATAGTTGGAAAAGATATATATTACTTCAATCTTATTTCCATGAAAATCGTTTAATCTAAAACAAACGAAGAGTATGATTTGATGAGATAACAATTCAATAATCCGAAAGTTCAAGATAAATATCGATGGATCTGGTATGACAATGATACCAACAGTTGGAAACCATACACGCTGTTAGACAGTAATAAAATCGAAAAGGAATTCTTAGAATATTTCTTCAATCCCGCTGGCAAAAAAACTAATTTTATCTTGGAAATGTTTGGAAACAAGTTTATTATCAATTTCGAACATTTCTGGTAGGAGAGAGTTGATACAAAATTTCGACGTTCTATTTACCGTACTCCAACTGTGAACAAATTGCGCTTCGTGACAGGACAGTGAAAGAGTAAGCAAGATAAAGTTGTTTTTGTTTGAGTGAAATTATTGTATTTGTTATTGTATGAAATATCTTCTGTTTTTTGTTTATTCATATTCTCAAAAAGTTAGAATTATCTATTTCAAAGGATTCTAAAAACCTATTTCTAATTTGTCTCTTCTTTTAGTTACTTAATTAATCTTCATCAAGACTACTGAATTAGTAAAAAGTACTCAAACTAAATTGTTAATTGTTTTCGTGTGTTTAGATGTATTAGATTTTTTGATATTTTATGTTTTTTTAGTTATTTATTACACACTTCTTTTACTTTCATTTCCGCTCATTTTGTAACTTTTCACTTGATATTAAAATTATTTTTCTCCCATTTACTTCAAAGCTGTGTTTTTTAAAGGTAATATATTGTTTAACAAATTCTAAACTGATTTTTTCTTTGAAAAGATCAATCATATTTTTAAATAAACACTCATCTCAAAAGAAAGAGATGAGAGGAATTGAAATATCAAAATTTAAGAGAATATCTTCATTTTCTGTGGGCTCATTAGTTCTTCTTATTCGCTGGCTTGACTCATCACAAGAAGATCTAGAGAAGAGAGTTTATGGATATTTGGTAGTAGAAGTCTGAGAGAGAAGATATGGAGAGCCAATTTGGTGAAGAAGCAAACTTGGATGTTTGCTGTCATTATTTGATGAACAGGTGATTAAAAATGAGGGGATATTTTATTTGGAAGTAGAAAGTGGGGGGGGGGGGGGGAGGAATAAGAAATATTTACTGAATAAACTGAGCATTTA
>Ga0302271_10001469_pt1 | contig 22567 bp, 11 predicted proteins | sample III_Bog_N1_1_FD_198767 | JGI IMG/M metagenome (GOLD analysis project Ga0302271, IMG submission 198767) | Peat permafrost microbial communities from Stordalen Mire near Abisko, Sweden - III_Bog_N1_1 | ecosystem: Environmental > Terrestrial > Soil > Wetlands > Peat | place: Sweden: Abisko... | reverse complement strand
TCTCAATTCTCTCGCTCCCCCTTATAGCCACCACTTGTCACAATATACCATACAAGCAGTCCTACGGAATAGACTCTTTACGCCCAGCATTCCACTTCTATTCCTAGCTAAATTTAATTACCAATATGTGTCTGTGTGTTATTAGGAATCAAAGTACAATATCTTACCTAATCAATCATTGTATCCTTTTCATCCTTCTTTTATGAACAAATAACAAAAAATGAAGAATTTAAACAATTCTTAATAATTTTCACCAAACGAAGATTATTCCCATCTCATCAACTGGAATACTCATTGCCTTAGTGAATGACTCAATTCATCTTTCTCTTCAGTGAATATGAACAGATCAGAACTAGTTTTTTCAGCAATTTTCTTGATTTAAATTTAAATAAATTTAAGTTCCAGAAAATTCCCTAAAGAATAATCTTAATATTTTCTAGTAATTGCTCTGAAATACCTCTAAGCTAAGCAAAGAAGAAAATGGAGTTTTTCTTAATAATTTTCTTTATCAGTAAAATTCATAAACCCAAAAGAATAATCACACATAAATACAATCTTTACTACTCTTTCCTTACATTAGTTCTAATTATCTTTTTCATTTTTTATTTAAATGGCTTTCCTCTCCTTGTTTCATTGTTTCAACATTTTCATAAGAAATTAATAATTTAATAACAAATTTTGATCTTTTTTTTCTTCGTTTTTTATGTTGAAATGATTGATGACTATTAGTATCTTGTTAACAAACTTGTATTTTCTAAATTATTTTAAAAATTAATTGCTAAAATCAAGGAAAAATAAAAATCAAGTAAAAAAAAAAGTGCGCTTATTTTTCAATTCCTTTTATGTGTATGCCTTAAGTAGATCGAGGTCAAAAAAAATCAATTTTTTCTTATTTTTTACAAACAATACCATTCCTTGCAAAGTACTATTATCCAAAAGGATAATCTTAAGAGAACACTGTTTCTTTTTAAAAAAGTATCTTTGTGTTTTCATACAATACTACCATACACACAAACCCCAATTCTCTTAAAAATTAAAAAAAGTATTTAGCAGTATTCTAGTATTGAACCTTTTAAATAATCATCCAATAAAACACGTTATTAACCCCTGAAAATGAATTAATTTTTAACATCAAACACTGCTTATCCCCCTCCCTCTTTATAAACCTTAAAGGCTTAAAGTGGCTGAGAAAAACAGGTTAAACAAAATAATACGGATTGCGACTGATTGCTGTGACGAATTTATTGATTGAATGGTGCTTTTCGCCAAGAAAGTAATTTTATATCACGCAGTGATCTACTTTTACGTTAGCTAGTATCGCATTATCAGCTATCTCGCGGATTAAATACAAAAAAACAGTTTCGCGGTGAGTTGATCCCAAAAAAGCAAGAATTTTGTTTAAAAAATCATTAAATCAAAGAAAAACTAAGAAAATAATACAATGAGCCATATTGTTTATTCCAGGTAAAGCTCATTAAAAAAGTAACCTACTCCTGGCGCATCACCTTAGAAAACAGAAAAAAGTATGTAACTAGCTTAGATTGTTTGTTTGATCGGTTATTTGAGAAATTTAAATGTTATTTTTGTTTAAAAATCCATAGTGAAAAACCCGAATTTTGCGAGTGCAGTTGAGCTCCGTTCAGCATTGAAAACTTCAACACAAAACAAATCACCATAACCACAATAAAGCTAAATAAAGTAATCCACATAATAGACAAGATACTTAAGAATCTATTGAGGATAAATATGGAAAAAAAGAAGAAAAAACAATCAAAACATTTAAAAGAACAAAAAGGAAAATAACAAATCTACTAATTTAAATAATGAATATGAATAATTTTGTTTAATTTTAGCAATGGAACAAAGGTAAGTTCAAGCGATTCTTCCAATTCTAGTAAGAAGACCAATAATTTCAAAAGCGTCATAGAAAGCCCTAAAAAACCTTCTGACTAACAATAAAATCAAATTGATAACTAATTCAGTCTAATCAACATAAATCAAGTTCATACATATACCCTTGGTAGATGCGGATATTGTCAGAACACCAAGTGGATGACAAGTGGATTTGATTGTGCTTAAATGGCCCTCAAAGACTACTAAACTCTCATGGACCGAGGCTGGAGACGATGTGGAACATATTACTACAAGCCTCATGTGGATTTTTGTTGTTGCAGAACATTCCCGATCAGAGTTGCAGCTTGCAATTTTAAATAAAATTCTTCTTAGAAAAAAGTCATGAGAAAATTTGATAAAATGCTTGAGACACCAGCTGACAGGATTCCAAGCAGCACTCCATTGATTTCTGCAACTGGACAGAACAATGGGATTACTAATAATGATGAAGATAATGAAGAAGATGAAGATAATGATGATGATAACGAAGATGATAATGATGAAGAAAAAGAATTTCTGTTCTAAAGCAAAGAAGTCAGTAGATCATAGTCCCTTCATCCAGCCAGTATGCAATAAAAATAAAAGCTTACAATCTTTAAAAAATTATTTATTGCCCTTTTCACTTGAGCAAATTTTAATGAGTTTAATTTACATATTTATGTTCCTTCTTCTTTTTTCTAAACTAGATTCATTAATCTTAGACGACTAAGCCAGAAAGAATCAATCCATTCAAGAAGGATCTTCTGATCAACCAAAAAAATATCCTCCTCCCTTAGCGATGGACGACGAGTTTATTTGCGAAATCGAACGAATTTGGTAATTAATTCTTCCATTCTGTGCAGATAACATCTATGAGAATATCGCATCAATTCTCGAAGCTACAGAAGCAGTTGGGAGAGAAGCTGAACTAGCCAAAATGGAAACAATCATTGAAGAAAGCAAACTTTATAAGAACAAAAATATGATCAAATACGGCTCGCATTCTTCTAACTTTCTCATCATGTTCTACTCCAAAAACATAGAAGTTTGGGGCACAGCATTCAAAACCCGAGATAGATTCTTCGCTGCTACATTCTCAATCTTCAAGGAAGCCATCAAAAAAACCAACGAACGGATGAATGCAGAAAATAAAGATCTGCTATTGAAAATATCGCAAGCTGGAGATATCAATATTCTAAACCAAAAGAGAAGCTTCCTCAAGCGATTATCCAGGATGTCATTAAATAAAAAAAGTGCTTTTCAATAGCACCAAGGAGGCACAAATAATAGTCTACTAAGTCCAACTCAGCAATCGCTATCGTTCTCGCAAACATCGAGCGGAATAAGGAAAAAGAGAATAGTAGTCCCGGAGATTCGCAGGAATTTCGAGAAGAAATTATTCCGAGCAGAATTCGATGAAGAAAGCTACAAACTCTACAGACGATACAATGAAGTCATCCATAACAACATGAAAACCTCCAAGGAATCCTATAAAAACTTCCTATGCGTGAATGGTCTTAGGACATCGTCAACACACAATGGAAAGGGTAAAATTCTAGAATATGGATGTTTCCATTTTAGATATTACGTAGATGATGTTTTAATCGCTGTAAGTGTTGTAGATATCCTCCCATAAGGTTTATCCAATGTATACTACTTCTACGAACCAGATCTAAAAAAATATAGCTTAGGTGTGACTGGTAACATTAGAGACATCGAATATATTAAAGAAATGCAGCTGTATTTCCCTGAATTCAAGCACTATTACTTGGGATATTACATACATGGAAACAATAAAATGTCATATAAAGCACAATACAAGCCATTTGAGCTTCTTTGTCCGATAACATACAGATGGGTGGCATTCGACAAAGTAGCATAAGATAGCATATACCAAGAAGAGAAAATCCCTCGACTTGCCCCGCTTTCTGAATCTATCATTGAAGATATGGATTTTTCTACAGTAGACATCGAGAAATATGTAATGCAAAAGGTTAAATTGTATATCTCCGGAAGGTATATAAAAATCAGCTAAATCAAGCAGAGTTTTAGCACTTATTTCTAATATCTCCTTTAGAAACTAGTAACACTTCTTGGGAAGTAATTATCAGAATCGCTTGTTTTCGGTTAGCAATGAAGGTAGAGATCTTCCGTTTCAAAGCAGAAGCAAAGTTCAAATGAAATTATTGGTTTTTGAGATAGTTTCTTCTTTTGTTTTGAATTTGAGTATTATTCATGTATCTGTAGTTAAATAATTTCATTATCATTTATTATCATTCTAATATTAAAAAGATGTGTAATATATTTTAACTTTTATCCCAAAATAAACTACTTATTTTGAATTTCTAAAAGAGCTTCCATTTTAATTATCAATTCGACATAAGGATTTAATATAACTGAGTAGAATACAATTCTTATAGAGTGTTTGGGGAGTTGAAACCCCTCCAAATTAGGGAAATAATAATTACTTTTTTTATAGATTATTTTTAAAAAATTTATTACCTCAAAAAACTAAAAATATTCAATTCAAAATCATAAATCATTCAATATAATAATATAAATAGGCAGATTTGGCTTACACAACACAATTAAATTTTTGTTAGGTCTTCTTCCGCCTAAAGATTAATTTGCTTTCCTTCCCCACTCTTCCCTCCTCTCCCAAAAGTTAAAGATTCTTTTTCCACAGAAAAGTAGAAGACAAAAAACACACTAATTCGCAGATACATCAAATACAACACAAGCAAAAACTATGGCTGCCAGAAGAGCGACTGTCACTTCCACTAGCTAAGTATTCCTGCAAACACCGCAGAGAAGAGCAAGTAAAATAATGATCAAAAAGGAGGGTTAATCATAAAATATGAATGCTAAAGTGTATATTTCTACTCTAATTTTCAGGCTGTTCATTTGTATTTATGTTATGCTGCTTCGAATAATATAAAACACAAATAAATGTTTATTCTAAATTACTGCATATCACTTTCAAATCATCCATTTAAATAGCATTGCATCAGTAACCAGTGACTGCCTTAGACGAGTGCAAGAAGAAATAATTACCTGAGAACTTTGCAGATAAAATCCTAGAGCTGGAGATCTGCCTAGATGATGAAATAGTTGATATTACCAAAATTAGAAGTCTACTTGAAATGTACATGGTAAGCAGAGGACATACAAATAAACAAATAGATAGCTTTTTAAGATGTTAGAAATATAAAAATTGATATTGTGCATTTTGAATCACTTGTAGATTGGAGTAGAGTATTATGAATCCATAGGAGATCAGCGTTTCATCTATTTTAATAAGAAAATGAGCAGTCTCATGATGAAACCAAATGTTATCGATTCAATGTCTAGATAAGTAGAAATCAATCACTAAATTCAACCACCTTCGTCACCAACCAAGACTGTAAGTCTTTCTTAGATATAAATGGCTTAGAAACACATGATTGAAGCAATTACTATTCCTATCTTTTGTTTGTATATTGAATTCATTCTTGTTTTTTTTTAAGAAAGAAGAAGTGCAACGCGGTGCAGAGGTTCGATAGAAAGAGGAATAGATTCGTAAGGCTCTTGTGTATTCGCATCAAGAGAATGACGAAAAAGCGAAGGTGCTAGTTAAAGCAGTAGAAAGTGACATAAAAGCAAACTAAAAAATAATCCATGATCAATTGGATACACAAAAACGAACATTATTTGAGAGATTGAAGACTAGAAGAGCTAAGACACTTACAAAAGCTTATTCTGTTCCTATTATCGTAGCTGACACATAGTCGCAAGGATCAGATAATGAAGATTCCTCATAAGAAAATGGGAATATCCTTAATCTTAAACCTGTAGGTAAAAAACAATACAAAAGTCAGTTTGTTATGGTTTGAAGGCTTTAGAGGAAAGAGTCTCATTATGATGAATTAGTCAAGAAACAAACATAATTAGGCTTGTGTTATGTTCTTCTTAAGGGTATTTATTTTTTTGTTAGACTTCACATCAATATCGAATGCAATACGGGAAGATGCAGAGGAAGCTGAAGATGATGAAAAACAAGCTAATCCAATAAAAAATAGTGCTGCTGATAGATAATTACTGATAGAAATCGCATAATTCAAGGAAAAAATGCTAAACTACGATAGTTATAGTCCAGTGCGTATTTCAAGAAAATTAAATAAAATTCGTAATGCAAACAATAATTCAGTCTGCGAGAATAAAGCGAGATCAAGTAGCAATGCTGAATACATGAGAAAGCGTGAGTCTACAGCTAATAAAAGAAATAGAGAAAAGTAATAATCGATTTCAAAAACACTCAGCAACAGAAGGAAACATAATAAACCAAGTAAATCAATGGATGTAAAGAGAACATCAAATGAAAGTACTACGGGGTAGATTAATAGTGGATACATGATATCTATTGAAGAATTGAAAAAATAGCAGATAGCTTTAGCTACAGCTTAGAAGGTGCTAATCTAGAGAATTAAGGAAGATAACAGCAAAGACAATAAAGATAATGAAGGAAAATAATGAAGATAGATAATATTGTAACAAAAAAAAGAAGATTAACCAAAATGATAATTTAATACAATACAAAAAACAGCAGCTAAGGAAAATAAGATCATTGCAAATTGAGAGTATCTTCAAGTCAAATAAGAATAATAAACTTATTAAAACTTATTCGAACAATTACAATGATAAATAAGATCTTCCCCTTTATCGTTATGTAATAGTAAATCTTTTGTATGCTTATTGTTTTTGCAAATATAATGATAAATAAAAACAACATTTTATTCAAAGGAAATCAGATATTATCCTTATGATTTTGTGATGTAAACTCCTCAAAATAAATTGCTATCAATAATGAGAGAAAATTTCATTTCTGAAATATTTCACACAACTAAACTGATCTCTGCTAATTGTATATTCCTGGCTTTAAACTTACGTTCTTCTTTTGTTGTTGTTTAGATTGTAAAAATAAATAATTAATTTTCAAAAAATACTGAATGTTTGAACTAAACTAAGAAAACAGGAATTGTAGTAGTTCATGCTGAATCGAGTAAGACGCATACTTTTTAAAAGATAAATAATTTCATCTCTCTCTCGCATTAAAGATACGCGTGATTCAAGAGCTGCTCCTGAATCAAAACCCCTTTACTGACTCCTTCATTCTTTAAGATAGGAGAAGCATGATTTCAATCAAAAAAATTTGCAACAAAAAACATGCTTTTTTTTCTCCCCCACTTAAATTCATAAATTCTGCCTATCTATCTCTAAGCTTTGCTTAAGAACTTCTTTGATCGTAACGACTATTTGCAAATACACAATCTTGATTTGAAAGAAGAAGTCAATGTCTTCTGCAATTTCTTCGAACCTTTCATAGCCTCTGCTATTGGAGGCATCTACTATTCCAATAAACGATGGTCCCCATGAAAGCAAATTGGCTTCAGCTAGCTGGCTTAGTCGAGTGCTATTCCTATGGATTCGCCCTTTGGTTCAAGTAAACAACAAAAATCTTTTCAAACTTTCTATCTCATTAAACACTTCATCGTTCTCTTTTGAGGTTATCTTTTAGCTTTAATATGATTTTGTGGATATAATCAGCTAGGCAATAGGGTATTTTTAGAGCAGCATTGCCTGGATTAACTTAGAGACAAAGATAAATCAGCATATTAGCTCAAGAAATTCAAGAAAACTTTCAATTAGTTTAAAAAAACATCCAAATATCCATTGTTCAAGGCATTAATCAACTCCTTCAAATGTAACCATCAATATTAAAAACTGCCATTTCAATTACTTAACACCACTCTTAAGATCCCTAGATTTTTTCTTTTTGTATTCTTCAACAAAACAACAGAGGAAATGGCCAAATGCTACGCGTGTTCTTTCGGGTTTAGCTCATTGGAAATGATGACACCTATTCTAATTCGTCTTGTTCTCGATTTCGTAAGCGACAGGCAGCACAACACACTCTATGGTGTTGCCTTAGTCGTAGCTGTAGTGGTTTCTAGGCTCTTGATATGTCTATTTGACTGCCATTCGTCTTTTCATTTCGTAAATTTAACTCACATTTCAAACCTACTTTCCTCCATTTTTATTGTTCCTCATTCAAAATACTATTTCTCTCTTCCCCCCATAGAATCTTCTTGGATATAATCTCGCCAACGCAGTGAGCTTGAGTATCTTCCATAAGGCTAGCAAATATTCCTTTCTCACAAGTGAGTCTTATCAGGCAAGTAACCTTGTGAACATGCTGCAAGTTGACACATAAAAAATCCAATAACTTACACTTTAGACTTCCTAAATAACATTTCTTCCACTCTAACTTCTCTTCGGGCTTTATTTAATGTACGATACTATTGGAATAGCGTTTCTTTTTGGTATGATTGTGCTTGTCATAATGGGATTAATAAACTACATTATCGGATACTTGTAGGTGAAATTCTAAAAACAACTTATGGCTCGAAAAGATGAAAGAATGAAAATAACTTCCGAAACATTCTCGTCTATTAAGTACGTCAAAGTCAATGCTTTTGAAGAGCATTTCTATGATAAAATCGATGGCGATCGATCAAAAGAACTTAGCATTTTAACTAAGAAATTTTTCTGTGGTGTTGCGTCTATTTGCTCGTTGTGGACGACTCCAATGTTGATTCTATGTGCGACATTCACTGCGTATATTATGATTGAAGATGCTATTACGCCACAAAAAGCATTCACAGTTATTTCAATATTCTACATTCTTTAAGAACCAATTCGATCGATACCTATTGTTGCAAGCTAATTCATTGAAACATACGTGAGTCTCAATAGAATCTAAGCGTTTTTATTGCAACCTGAGATGGATAGATCTTATATTACACAAGACTGCAGCTTGGCATCGAAGAATAAGCAATATGCTATACGTGTCAAGAATGGATATTTCTACTGGAAGAAACACTCCAATGTTGCTACAGCATCAGAGGTTGATACCTCTAAGGCAATTTAACCCTCAGCTTCATTGAAGACTCCAATTCAGTCTCAAAAAAAAGATAAAACTCCAAGGAAAAATAAAAATTCAATAATTAATTAAAAGGAATTCTTCTCTGATGATGGCAGAAATGAAAGCATCAACAACAGTAATGATAGCAATATTAAGGGCAATCGAAAAACCAACCAACTCAACACGATTTGGCAGCATACGGATTTATAAAAATTAAAGAAATAATCTCAATACTATGAAACCTAATCCGAAAACAGCGATGAAGAATCAGCGATCCAATCGTTTTCTAGGAAAATTGAGTTAGTTTAAGCAGAACAATTCGATCTACGAGGGATAGAGTTGAACATACCAAAAGGGAAGATTGTAGCTATCATTGGAGAGTAAGTGAATTTATTATTTAAAATTATCCTTTTATTTAAGTAGTTTTTGTTGATATTTTTAAAAAAAGTGTAGGCAGTGGAAAGAGCTCACTGCTTTATAGTCTCTTAGGTGAGATGAAGACAAGTGAGACTTATAAAGCTAAGATCGAGTTGAATGGCGAAATTGGATTTGTTAGCTAGAGTCCATGGATAATGTAGGGTACTATTTAGTCAAATATTCTCTTCGGCAGAAATTATCAAGAAACTAAATACTAAGATTGTATCCGCTATGCGAATCTCTTACCTGATCTTCAGCAACTACCTCAAGGGGATATGTGCTAAATCGGGGAACGTGGAGCGAATTTAAGTGGAGGATAAAGAGCTAGAATCGCTCTTGCAAGGGCGTTATATGGTGACACTGATATTCTTCTATTAGATGATATTCTCAGTGCTGTTGATGTCCACGTAGCTGGGTCAATATTATAAGACTGTTTATTAAACTACAAGAAAGAAACAACAAGAATCCTAGCAACTCATGCATTGTAATATCTAAAATACATGGACTACATTTATGTCATGGATAAAGGAGAAATCACAGATTAAGGTACTTACAGCTAAATTTAATCAAGTGAACGATTCTAGAACATATATTAGAAATACACTCAAGGACATCTTGGTGGAACTTCAGAAGATTCGTTATCTGAACATCTCACCAGTCCAGAAGGAGAAGAAGAAGCGGAAGAAGAACCAATAAATACCAATGTTCTCTTGGAATCATTGAAAAACAGGAAACAATCATAGGAATCTCAGGGATCATAATAATTAATACTCTCATAGCAAATCTCAGAATCAGGATTATCTAGATAGCCTTATATTGCCAGGCCTAGAGAAGACTCCTGTGATATTGTGTCTTAGAAATCCCAAGAAGAAGAGCCACCTTCAAGGATACACTGCGCGATCTGCAAAGCCAAGAGAATCCATAAGAGACTTCAAAAAACAATCGCGTAAGAAACAAAATAATAAACTGATTCAAGAATTTTAGAAGACATCATAAATAAATATATTTATCTTTCATTTTATTTAAAAAAAGCAAATATTCTACTAAAAACATCCCTTTATTTTATGCTTAAACTTACTTATTTCTCTCTCTCTCACACACAGCGAACGTCTGAAACTAGAGAAATCTGAAAACCTTATGGTTGCAGAGGATAGAAAGCGAGGAGAAGTATCAATCTCTGTGCTCAGGAAATACTGCAAATTCAATGGAGGATATCTTTATATCATTGGTGTGCTCAGTTCAGTCATTTTCTGGGAACTTATCAAAATGGCATCAAATGTGGTAATCTCAGAATGGACAGGACACAGCGCACAATCAAACAATGGACTTTTTCTGCTAGGCTATGGAATTCTAGCTGGCTGCTATGGACTCATGGCAATAATTCGATCTGGCATACTACTAGGTGGTTCTATGAATTGTTCTAGGAAAATCCACAGGAGAATGATAAGTAGTCTAATATTCGCTCCGTTAAATGAATTTTTCGAAAGAGTACCTCTAGGAAGGATTCTAAACGTCTTATCTAAGGATATATCAGTTGTAGACAGTGATTTAGCCTATGCAATATCTGTTTTGGCTTCATCGTTTTCCACAATCGCTGGAGATACAATTCTGTCAATTTATGCCAGCAGTCTATGGGTGATATTCCCATTAGCGCTGTTTGCAGTGTGTTGCTATAAATTATAGAAGTACTACATGAGTGCGTAACGAGAGCTTGTGAGATTAGAGACGATTTCGAGATCACCAATAATCTAATTTTTCGCAGAGTCACTCTCAGGCTTGACCATGATTAGATCTTACAGACAATCCAAAACATTCATAGATGTAAGAAGAAAAGAAAGATAAATGAGAGAGAGATTTATAAATATATTTATGATTTTAGGGAGTATTTCCTAGCTTAGTATTGAATTTATTGTGTTTTATTCTTATAATTTCTAGATTCACGCGAAGAACATAGATGAAAATAAAAAGAATTAATTTGCATTTATTGCCATGGAAGCTTGGTTCAAACTCAACCTCACATTCCTATCTCTCATTGTCAACACAACTGCTATCTGCTTCTGCGTAAAGCATCATAAAATACTGCACTTCATTCCCATTTTCATTTCTCCTTCAAAATCTTTCCTATTTTTAATATTTTCACTTTGAACTTTTCAACAGCTATTTTACAACTAAAGTGACGCAGCCATGACTGGGCTCCTCTTGACATTCGCTTTCTCCATCGACTATGAGGTTTAAGATTTGGTCATGAGTTTAAGCAGTGTGGAAAAGAAAATTGTGTCCTTCGAAAGATGCTACTCCTATACTAAAATAAATCCTGAAAAAGGTTAAATAGAATATCTAAAACACCGCAAAGACTTCCGAAATGCTAGATTCTAACTAAAAGACAGCAATTTCGATCATTTATTACTCTGGCCTAAGAAAGGCACAATTCAGTTTGAGAATGTTCACATCAAATACAGAAGCAATCTTCAATGTGTCGTCAAAGGGATTACTGCAAATATCCACAATAATGAGAAAATTGGTGTTGTAGGGAGAACCGGAGCTGGAAAATCTACAATAACTCTTTCGATTCTGCGAGTATTAGAAGCTTTCAAAGGGAAGATTCTCATTGATGGGATAGATATTGCTACTGTTAGGTTGGATTAATTAAGAGAAAAAATCACAATTATCCTACAAGAACCATATTTATTTCATGGAACGCTGAAACAAAATCTAGATCCACTTGGATTGTACTCCGATTCAGATATTATTGCAACTTTAAGCTAATGCTAATTAGGACATCTCATGGATTCAGAAGAAGGCTTAGAGATGATCATTGATTCATCTGGGAGTAATCTATCCATCGGGGAGACACAACTGATATCTATTGCCAGGGCGTTACTTAAGGTATTTCATCAAATAAATGGTGTTTGCATTAAGAAGATCACAGTGATTTATTGTTTTTTGTGTGGATATTTATTAATAGAGAAGTAAGATTGTGTTGATCGATGAGGCAACTGCGAGTATGGATATGTAGACTGATTTCTTGATACAACAGACGATTAGCAGAGTATTCAAGGACTGCACAGTGATCACAATCGCTCATAGAATCAATACAATCATGAAGAGTGACAGGATCATGGTGCTGAATGCAGGCAGAGTTGAAGAATTCGATACACCTCATAATCTTTTACAAAATAGTGGGTCACTTTTCTTCTCATTGCACAATGAATTCAATAGATAAGCTTAGCTGTGAGATACTTTGCTTACTCAAAATATTACTTTCAAGGTGATTTTGTAAAATGAATTTGATCATACAATAAAAAATATCTGACAAATATATTAACTTGTAGTTGTCTACTTGCATGTTTTAATTAGTCCAAAAGAGTAAAATTTATATAATAATTAGATATATTAACAAACACAGGACAATCGCTCTAACGGCTGTTAAAACACATAAGATAAACTAATAAAGTACAAATACTTTTTCAAGACAAAGTTGTCAATTTCTTAAATATAAACTACGGGTATTTATTATGTACAATAATCTGCTATGGCAAAGATACTATGGAATCTTGATTATTGTATGCATTTCCGATGTTGTTTCTGAGCAGCATCTACTTGGATTCGCTTGAAGTCTGATTCATCAGCCCAATTAAAAAAGAATCTCCTCTGAAAGAAGTTGATTTGTTTTGATTAAAGTTATTGTTTGAGGAGAAGATGCTTTGCTTTTAGTTGAACAATCTCTTTGAGTTATCAGCTGCAGAGAGACCTTTAGCGATACCTGCTGCCATAAGGCTTCCTTTATGTTTAACGAATGTATTTTAATTTCCATTTGGATTGAGAGTTATCGTCGAATTGCCCATGACACTAGCATTCATATTCTTGCTGTTTTTAGTCCTCACAGATGGAGAATAACCATTAACACCAATAGCATTAGCTGCTGTGAGTCCAAATGGGTTTATTAACCCATTGAATTACTATTAATCTTCTTTCTGCGTATGCATCTACTATTTTAGCTATTGCTTCTATTATCTTATAGTAAACGAATAAACCCCAAAATAAGCTGGTTAACTAGCACAGAACGTTTCTAAACTTTTCATAATACAATTCACATTTGATTATGGGAAGAACACCTCATAATTCTTCATTTTCTCGAAGAAACCAGACAAATCTAAATCTTAACATGCATCTAACATAAGCTCTTACTGTCCTACAACTGCATTCTACACCTAAGCCAAGAGCTGTTCTTTTTCTTTTCTTTTATTGCTAGTACTAGTCATTCTTGTAGTTCTTCGTACACTAGTATTTCTAACACTCTACGATGTTCCTTTTAGGTTGTTCATTATGCTGATATTATTCTACGTTCCTTGATTACTACCTCCTCCATAATTCCCATTGTTGAGTTACTTCATTAGCATCTAGATTAACGTTGATATTGCTTGTTGCTACTACTATTACTAGTTTGTGTTTGTCATAGGAGAATGCTGCATCGCATTTGAAAACTAATATCCACCAGGTTAGTATCCACCTATTTCTTCTTCAGTGTTCTACGAATACTATTGTTATTGTCCCTACTAGCCTTGCATAGGACTGAGTTATGTTCCTCCTTATTATTGCATTTGCAGCTAATGCTAACTGTGGATGTATTCAGTTGTATGCAGATTATTTGCAAATCGCTTAACTATTGTGTTTTTCTTCTTTGAATTCAGCATCCCAAACATACTGTTCGTGCTGGATATTCCTGCACCTTTAGGACTAACTGGACTTCCCGAATTATTATTGCTATTATTATTGCCACCTCCATTATTCAGTCCATTGAAGATACTTGGGACATTTTGAAGTGTTGGGAGGGGAAAGAATGTTGTTTAACGCTGTTTTAAATTCCCACTTGAAGGGGGGTTATTGCTATTGTTATTCTAGGAGTTTGGATTGTACAGCTAAGACTGTCTAGCTATCAGCTTTGGTGAGAATTTCCCTTGTATTTTCGGACTACATTCAATCTCCGATTCTACTTTGCTCAACTCAGGGATCTTCTATCCGTAGATCTAACTTGTGTGTGTCAAACCACCATCGAATTACTGCTAGTCCCGTGAAGTTACCATGTATTTTTTGAAATCCGTGCCACTGATTTACTAAATCGATGGGACTTGCTGTTGTTGAGTCAATTTAAGCTAGCCGTTGTTCAAAAACCCAGAAGTCGATACAAGTTGCTAATTCCCTGTGTTACTAATGTTCTGAATTTAGTCTTACGTGCCATCGTCGACTATCGTGATATCGCAGGTCTCAGTGAATTCAGGGTAATTAGCTGTAATGAATATGAAATTCTCGTCTTAATTCATGAAGAATTTCTACATATAATTGATGTCACTCATGAGTCCTAGAGAATTGCTTTTCGTTTTCTTATGTAACCCCGATTCTTCGAGATTAGCAAAACTACTTGAGATGCTACTGCTCCTCCTGTTTTTTTTGATTCTCTGCTATTTCATTGAGAAGTTATCCATCAAAATAACCTTTTCCTTGTCTGCAATGTAATGGATCTTTGGACAAGCTATCCCAAGATGATCTTCCCTCTTGCAAACGTTGCAAGATAGATTCAAGCTAGCGATCTTATTCCCATACGCAACATTGTCCTTCATGAAGCAAAATCTCTCAAAATCCAAAGGAAAATCCTCCACTGTCTCAAGGAATACACACCTAGAAATTCCATAGAGAATCGTAAAATCACCTGCTCGAGCACATGCATCATGCGGTGAATTCTTGAAGAAATTCAATTCTCCAAAGTATTTCCCTTGATCAAGTGTTTAAATCAAGGTAATTTCATTTTCACCTTTGTCAGTCTCTACGAAGATCTCGATCGTTCCTTTGTTGATAATGTACAGCAACGGATCATCGTCTTCATCGTCTTTCTCAAAGATTATTTCGTTCTTCGAAACGCGAATCTCCTGAAAAGAAAAACAAAAACAAACAGCAAATAAATGATTAATTATTCTAATCGTTTCCCTCAATTTTACAGTCATTTTAAGTGCCAGTGTCTCCAAGAACTTCTATGAGAAATTCTTATTCAGCAACGTACATTAATTGATGATCTAGAAATTCGATTCCAGAATAACTTTCTCCCTTAGATGATGTGATAACTTTGACATTACTGCTTATTCCTCTTCCATGGATAACTACGGTTCTGCATAGAATCTAAACTCCAAAAACTTCCTGACTTGAATCTACAGATCTCTGTTGATTTTCTTCTTCTCGAGTAACCTATTCACTAAAACCATTTCCCTTTTGAATTCATTCGACATCCTATTCTATTCTCGAACTAAATCACCAATTTAATTGAAACTATACGCGAATACACCACAACTAACAAACATAGCGATGGTCACAAAGAATATCTCATACGTCGTCACAGGGACAATATCACCATACCCTACTGTGATCATCGTCGTCACAGCAAAATACAATGACGCTATGTACTTCGAAAACCAATGAATGTTATCTCCAAAAATTTCATTCTTCACCATCCAATTTGTTTTCGTTAGCTAGTATTTATCCTCCACAACCGCAATCCCAATGAACAAGCAAGCGAAAATATGGCAAACCGAGCAGATCATCAACAACAATTACAGCAAAGAAATCGTATTCTAAAGTTAACTATTTCTCTACGAAATCATTTCTTAAAGCTACGATAGAATCCTCGTAGCAGTGACGACCTTCAAGAGAATGAGAATGTTTATTGGTCGTAGGTACTCCACCTACAAGAGAGTCTATGTAACAGGGATAAGTGCTAACACATCGAAGAAGAAGCTACCTTCAAAATATGACTTGACGATATCCTTACGATTCATGACAATTTAACCTTTTTCGAATAATCCAGTGTTGAATTTCAAGAGAATATCCGCGAAGAACACAAGCATATTGCAGAATTTAAAGTAAACCCAAGTTTTACCATATTTCTCATCGTACGTACTCCCATTGATGATTTCCAATGGCGTGTAGAACAACGCTGCAACAATGAACAAAAACTGTAAAATCAACCAAAGCACCATTTTGTTTGTCGTTGGATCGATCGGCTCAGATTCAGCTATGCAGCTCAAACAAGATGCAGACAATCCCCAGCAGTATTTAGATATATTCTAGAGTTTATTCGAGAGAATATGCGTTAGACAGTTTCTTGGATAGCGTTTTTTAGAGTGATTTTGCGCATTCGAATTGATAAAATAAGCAAGATCATTCAGAAGTTCCAGTTAAGGTGCAGTTAATTCTTAAATTCCCATGAAATTGACTCTCTTTTTGAGTGTTCTAATGAACTTATACACCATTTCGGATGATCGTATCGAAAGTTTCAAAAGTGCATCCTAAACTGTTCTCTTTTTATCAATGTCTTCACTCTCAAATATCTTTCTGTCTACATCCATGAGCTCCTGCACATTGTCAGTGAATGCTAAAGTAATCGCTCGCTTCTTGTGAGCACGATTTGAGTGATTCTTCAATGGATTGAATTTATTCTATTATCCCACGATAAGATGAGCTTAAAATGCATTCACGTTGTTGTTGTTGCTACTTGTGTTCTGCACATTGCCCTCAAAGTGCTTCGTGTTATTAAACTAGTTTACATAGCTTGTAAACTCAAGGTTATTGTTGTCATTGCTGATCTCCTTGGATGTCCTTCGAAGTGCACTCAGCTACTATAACTTATAATTATTAACCTGCGAGTTGTTGTTATTATTCAAAATCGAAGAAGGTTCAGTTACTGCAAGATTATCAATTATCTAAGCATTAATGCCTAGCTTATTGTTAGAAACATCTTGCTGATTTTGCTGCAACAGTTCTCCAAGACGATCAGAAGCAAAATGACTGGCTACTTTATCAAAGTCAATTTTCATTTCTTTCAGCGTTGGAAATGCAGGTACACGATGAAACTAAAGTTACTGCTGCTAAAGGTTTTTGTTGTTTTTTAGCTGCTTGAAAGTGAGATCTTCCTAGAAACTAGTAGATACTGTGCCACCCTTGTTGACTGGAGATTATTATTAGTTTTCACTGGAACTGCTTATGCTACCTTCGATCTTATTTCTGTTTCTGAGTAGAAAGCAATCAAATTTGTAGAACTACTGCAGCATCTGCTTTTTCACAGCAACACTCTAGCCATTATCATCTAGCTCAATGTCTTCATCGTAATCGTCGTCTAACCCATGGGCTTAAGGCCCGACTGTTAAGGATTAGAGTTCGGAGAAAGACTACATAGGTCGACCAGATTTGAATTGTAACAAGTGTTCAGAATTGTACTCTTAAAAACGATGCTCAAACGATGACACACCTGATCGCCCTGTGTTCATCTATTACTGCTGCTACTCATCAGTGACCCACTACGTTTATTGTTTTTTCTCCTTTTCCAGCTGATTTCTAGCTCTTAAAGACACCTTATCACCATCCATATTATCTCAATATAATCTTAATAAATTTTTTTTTGAGTCAGTTTGCTATTTGCTGGGATTTTGGTTACCAAAAAGTAATTAAATGATAAATTTTGTGCTTCTCACTGAAATCTCTTTGTTTATCTAGGAATCAATGATACAGATCAGCTTGCAAATCAATCGAATGCAGAGGTAAGCTTTTTTTGTTGTTTATTTTGACTTATTTTCCATGTTTTGATTAAACAGCAGCTGATTATTCAAAAATTGAATAAAAAACCATAATTAATGAATTTTTATTGTATTACTTTTATCCCCCCTCTCTCCCCTCCCTCCTATTCCATCCCTTACTGCCAGTTATTCAAACTTTAAATATAATTAAAATGACATCAATTCATGTGCCTTTCGAACAAAGAGATTAGTATATTCTTACAAATACAGTCTATTCCTAACTTAATTCTTATTTAAGCAGATACATATTCATTAATAGAGATAATTTGAAAGTGAGTTATATTCCTTTGCCATGTCAAAACATAATTACGATTTTGAGAAAAGTAAGAAGGGGTATTACAAAAAAGCAATATGATCAATTAGACACAGTAATATCAAAATAATCTCACTGGATTTTATTAGTTTTATTGATTAAACCATTTAAATATTTATGGATAACACTAAGCATTTTTTTTTGATGAAAAAATATCCTTTCTCTTAAATGAGACTTATTCAGATTAAAATTTGCTTTTTTTGATGAAGATTTAGATGTTTATCAAGATGGTATCCTAGCAATCTGATATTTTTTTTTTAATTTTTTTAAATATTTCAGAATCATTTCTAAAAATGGAGGTATTTCCTTTTGTATGGATTCTTTTCATTTATGAGACAGCTTTATCCTAAGCATGAATATTATTAATCTAAACTACGAAGCAACATAAATAGCATGAATAAATATGAAGTTTTCCATGAGAATAATTACAATTCAATTTGTCTTTGCTTTTTGCTATGAAATGAAAAATACAAAATCATAAGTAGTTAGCTTATTTACCAATGAATCAATTATTGAAATGATCTAAGAATCCTTCTCGATTAAGCAGAGTGAGAAGTACGTTTTTTTGTTGTAAATTATTTCTAGCATTTCGAATCTTCGCAGCTCTTAAATTTGTTTTGTTACAAATTAACAAAAACCAAAAGATAAAATAAAAATAATCTCCATCTCTATTATCTAATTTTATAGCGTTTAATAACTGTCATTAAATCCACATATCTATTTATGCATTTCTAGATATTATTGTTGAGAATCAGTTGGTTTCAGCATCAAACAACTCGACAACTTTAATATGTTTTAATACCATTGATATTATTATTTAGATATTACTATTATTCATTTCTCCATCAATCCACCAAAAGAGAGAAACAAAGCTTAACTTTATGGAAGAGTATTCACCAATAGCATTCCCACAACAAGAAAAGAGAATATTTATAATTATTACTCTTTTTCAAATTATTGAAGATTAACAAAATGGATTATTTAAGCCCCCTCCCATAGAAAAGGTAAGGTAGAACAGAATATGGTGACGTTGAGAATTATTATTATTATTAGTATGTTAAGCCTTGATCCTCAAGATTACAATCAAAAAGGAGGGGGTTTCTCTTTTTATTGATCTTTTAGACAAGAAGATCCAAACTACTACTAATCCTAATTCCTTTCCACCTAAATAGAACTAATAGAAAGAATTAATCCCAAATACAAAGTCTAATTGATAATACTTTGATTTTCTAGTAGAGAAACACACACACATAAAAACAGCCATTCCAATCATTCTCATTCTCACTCTCGCTATCTTTCACTCTTTCTCTGTTTGATCCTCAATGATCGACCATTCTGACTCCTCTTCAGCACTGCCTGATCTTATCACTCTCAATGGAAAGAAATCTTCCCAATCCACATCAATCTTCGCCAGCTCCTCATAATCATCCTCTGACGCAACTTCTAACACCATCAAGTCATCAGTGCATAAGGATGGTGAACACTCCACACTGACTCTCTCTTTAGAGTAAGAATAGTTAAATAATCAAGACTAGTTCTTGTATTTAAATCTTGGCCTTTCATTTTAATTCTCAAGCGGGGTGGATGTATTTTAGAGCGAGCGAGAGATTTAACAGCTCATCAACGATCACACTGAAATCAATAAACTCACTCTACTTCTCTCGTAACAAGCATGCAACAAGCAAACAAGCTAAAACTCTTATTATTAACATTTACTTCAAGGAAATTATTAAAAATAAACTTTGTTTTTGCTGAAATCTCTACTAAAGTAAAGGATCAATCACAATCCTGCAGGCGAAGAAGATAGCAGAGCACTTCAAAAAAACCAAGGATTTTCTAGAAGTTAATATCCTATTCTCTTGATTAACAGAACCAACAAACTCAGATTCTCACAACAACAAAACCATGCTTTATTACCATTTCATTAGTAGATTTACTAAGTTATTATTCTAGTTGCAAATTATTTCTTGATGTATGTCTTGAACCAATTTATTTGTTTCCTACATTGTTCATAGAAGCTAGTATGATAGCTAGTTTTATTAAAGTAGTATTTTTATTAGCTACTCTTGCTGCTGTTCTACTTGAACACATTTAGCCACCTAATTCTCATACCATTTTATCTTTTTTTAATAAACCTTCAAAAGAGAATATTTGAATAAATCAAGATATACAGAAAATCATAATTAAATAGGAATCTGCATTGATTGGGTACTCATTCAGTTTAATTATGTGCTCAATTCTTAAGTATTCTGTTATTTTTGGTCTTTCTTTTAAATGTCGCATTTTACATAGTAACCCAGGAAACAAGAAAATTATCAAGATTTTTCACTAATTTCCTAATTATCTGCAAGAAATATCGACAAACTTAGTTCTAGGTTTGTGAAGCATTGTCCTATTTGTATTTTACGCAATTTATTTCAAGATAATTAATTATTCAAAGACACATTCCAAATCAATCATTATTCGAATAAATAAATCATGAGTTACTGCAAGTTCAACAAAAACAGCATCTTACACTAACATAGAATAGCTAAGCATCTCTTTTGAATCTTACATTCGTTTCTTAATTAAAGAATAAAAAGAAAATTAGAATTTTGAAGAATCATATTCAGGAATGAACCTAACACACATCTACACATAAAATTAGCCTTTTCTCTTTTTGAGTTTGGTTTTCATTCATCAGACTTTGTTTGCTTCAACAACGAAGAATCTAAATGTATTGAGGAAGACATTTGTGTTGGAAGTGAGTCTTTTCATGTACGAAATATCGAGTCCATTCTTCTTCAATAGACTCACAAATTCATTCTAATAAGTGATCTTTCCAAAGTCAATTGAAGTGAGGTATTTCAAGTAGGGTTTCACCTTTCCAGCGAATTCCTAGAACATACCCTTCTTCTCGAAGAGAGTCATCAAAAAGTAGATCTTGCCATTCTCAGAAAGTAAATTCTTAGCGATTTCCAAAGCGAGTTAGGTATCTGGCATCAGCATGAAACTTGAAGAAAAGATAATCACATCATATTTATTCTTAGTTTCCTTCTCCAACTCGTAGTAATTCATATGCTTAATTTCAACATTCGGATAAGCAGCGAAGATCTTCTTAGCTGCGGGCAAGTAATTTGTGTCGATATCGATACCAGTAACAGAAACAGATTTAGGAATTCTATCAATGATAGAAGCAAGAGGATGACCAGTGCCAACACCAACATCTAAGATTCTCTTGAAATTTTTCTCGTTTCCCTTCCATTAGTCAGCCATGTCTATGTATGAATATCTGTTTTTTAGGCAAAGCAATACGTTAGTCAAAGATAAAAATATTGAAAATTGAGAATAATTAGAATTGATTTTCAATTCCTACCTCGTCAGATAAACTGAGTAAATTTTATTGTAGATGAGCACTGGGATGTATGACAATACAAAGCGAATAGCGGAGAAGATCTGCGCAAAGAGCTAACCAATAAGTGAGAGCATGTGTGGTATATTTTTCGATTTGTTTTGTTGTTTACAAAAAATATGCTTGATTTTGTTTATTTTTTATTGATTGTTATTACAATTAATTTGTTATAAATTCCATAGCGCTTAACAATTGTCCCTGCGCGCTTTTAATACTCCGCTTTCTCAATGTTTAAATCGCACAATCAACATCTTAGATTCACCCTTCTTTTGTTTTCTCCTTTTCGTTTGTTTTTTCCTCTCTTTCCCCCCACCTTTTATGACTGCTCAAATAAATTCTTAGCTTGATTTTCTTCTACCAAACATCTCTTGGAGTATCCGCGCATTTAATTTCAGTTTCTCTTGGTTAGGCTCTCTAGACAGATCACACGAATAATAGGCATTTTCTTAATTATTCAATATTTTTCACTTTCAGTTATTCATTAGTTTCATGACTAATTCACATATTTTAATCTTACACGTATTTTCAACTGAATTGTTAGTTTTAACTCCTTAAGCTCTGACTGCTTGAAACTTCTTATTTTCACTTAATACACAAGTTTTCGTTGCTATTAAGGTTGTAGAACTTAGATTATCACCAAGCAAACCAGAAGATATGCAGTAAATCATTATGCAAATCAAGTAACTTCTAATAATTTGAGTTCAATAATGTCATCACCAAAGACGAATAAAAAGCAATTCTGACGATAATTAAGCCGCTGATCATAAATTAAACAACCTTTTTCATGACGTCAGAATGAAAACTCCCAAGACAAATAAAAATTCTCCTTAACGCAAAGACTAACATCTCTCCATTAAGCTCGATTAAAAAATCAATTTCCATCGGAGACTTCACAAGAAAGAGAGTTTTTTGAAAATAGATCTCACTCCCATTCTATCTTGTTGTGTTCTAAGTCCTAGAATTAATCACAAAGTTTTAACTTTCATAAGATCATT
>Ga0302271_10001468_pt1 | contig 22575 bp, 15 predicted proteins | sample III_Bog_N1_1_FD_198767 | JGI IMG/M metagenome (GOLD analysis project Ga0302271, IMG submission 198767) | Peat permafrost microbial communities from Stordalen Mire near Abisko, Sweden - III_Bog_N1_1 | ecosystem: Environmental > Terrestrial > Soil > Wetlands > Peat | place: Sweden: Abisko... | reverse complement strand
CAAATATGAAATTAAGCATGTAAATAATGTTAGAAATTTAAATTTGGGGAAAAAATTATTTCAGTTGGGAAATAATATACAATGGATCAAGAAGACAAGACACTGAAGACAAAAGACATGGATTGGATTGGATTTGACAGAAGACAACAGACACACAGAGAACAGAGACACATTGGATCTTGGATTGGAATTGGATGGATAAAATGGAATGGAATGGATGGATAAATGGAATGGATTGGAATGATGATTGGCATTAGTTTTTTATTGCAGCCTTCCCCTTGATACGGCTTTGATGTTTTTTTCAGCAAAGCCGTATCTTCCCTTGCAAGGATAGTTTTTTTAAAGAACCTCTTGAGTAGAAAAAGGTGCACAATTCAAGAATAGTTTTCTAGAATTGAACACCCACGTTAGTTTAAGGAAACAGTATAAAATTCCTTCTTTGTCGAAAAGTATGTTGAGATTTGGCACATCTGCATTGAGACTTCAAAAAATTCAAAAAAATGATTAATTTTCCATCAATGTTCGGAAAGAAATCATTCAATAACTATTAAGCCGTTGTTGGCTTCAATACATTAATGAAAAAAAAGAAAAAGAATTTAAAAAAATCAAATCATATGAAAAACATCAATAAATACAAAACCCTCATCAAACAGATCACTTTGAATCTCAACCTTCATAGTGTCTGAAAAAGATGGAAATATTAACTAATTTTAGGGTTTTTAGTTCGTAAGTTAGTCTGTTAGTATTTTGCTTTTTTGAAAACATCCCAAAATCATATTTTTAGCAAATTGAACAACTAAAATGAAACACTTTACAACAAGAAACATAAACTAACTTCTGATATGTTTGTAACTCTTCACTATTTTTAAATCTCCTTGAAGTTTGTATTTCTCATTGCATGAATAACTAATCGAGCATATTTATTAAGTACGTTAGTTATGTGATCTTCAAATCCGAAATACCCTCCTTGGCATTCCATGAGGGCGTCTCTTTCTTTTTTAGATTGGAAGTTAGTCCTTAGAACGAACTCTATTACTCCAAAAACTGACTCATTTCCATCATCATCTTCAGATGTGGAGTTGTTATCAACTAAAGGAATAGCATAAATCGGAAGAATACTGGAGATATCTACTAATTTATTGAAGACTGTGCTTTGCTTTATATCATTGACAATATATGCTTTTTTATCCGTCACTGCAAGACCTGCTAATCCATGTCCTAACGAGAAAGTTGACCGTGAATTCTCAGCGTATAATATCAGTTCATCTTTCTCAACATAATAAAACACAGATTTATTTATGTTAAAGATATTTTTTGTCCATTAAATAACTTTTGCTGAAAAATCCTATTTATTTCGTTGCTGGATGAGTGACTCATATGCTTAGAAGAGCAAGTCCTAATATTTCACCTCGATTTCCAGTGTCTAAGGAAAAAAAACTGTCTATTAACTCAAGAAATCATTCAAAAATAAAATAGTCTATGCTTCTCAATTTGAATTTTAAATACTACCTCTCTTTGAACGATATTGTAGAAAATATCTGACAGGAAATGCGATACAACGATCCCAGTGTATTCCTCGTCGAAACTAAAGAGTTCATTCCTTGAATTGCTTACTTCGAGGATACCTTTGACTTGCTATCTCTCTTTGTCTACAAAAATTGGAACTAAAAGCGTTTAATCCACATATTCACCTTCATCTTTCTTCCCATTGCCTAAAAATTAACATTTTCACCAAAATCAAAAATTAGTCAATATAAAAAGCGACTATCATCATTTTACTATCAATTTTGAACAACAACGGACGACTAGAAGTCTTCTAATTGATTGGTAATTTAAATAGGAAAGCATCACTTATGAGTCCTTTGTTAATAAAGCACTTGTGTACAGTGGATTCTCCTGAGAAAGTCTAAAACAACCCACATTGTTTGTCTACTATCCATAGATTGCAGCGCATGGCATTGAATACATTGCAGAAATTACTATTAACTTGGATCACAACGTCTCGCACGTTGGTATATCTTTGGAGGGAGTTTATTTCGTACAGCATTAGATTCATCCGCTCACTGATTTCTTTATAGGAGATGAATTGCTAGGTGACTAAATCAATCAAACTACGCTTAACTTAGAGATTCTCAGTTTAGAGTACGTTCCTTGTGAAATTGCTAGCTCCAGTTTCAACAACGTCAGTGATGATATTTTGTTAATCTGATTTGAGGCTCACTACTCGGAAGTTCATGCTCGCAGGGATTCGAAAGTTTGATAGTAAGTCAATGTCATCTGTTATAAGGTTGGAAGTAGCAAGAAACAAATTAAAAATAATCCAAAAACGCTTAGAAATCTAACAATTTACCTTTCTTGAAGATGGAAGCATCTTGTTCTGGAGTATTTTAACTCAGCCCAGATTGCTAAGCTTAGAGTGGGTTTTTTTTAAATGTATCATATTTTTTGTTGATCCTCTAAATATACGAGTTAAGCCGACGGATATTCCCTTAGAGTCGCTCGAGCTCTTGATTCTTATGAGCGAGGTCTCTCTTAAGGGATTCGTTTTCACGAAGAAGTTCATTTAAGGATTACCTCAGCTTGTCGTTGGGATTCAAAAGTGTGTTGAGGTCATTTTCTAATATAAATTCGACCCTTTTACCTAAGTTCGCTACTTATTTGGAGCTGAGTTAAGCAGATTTCTTTTCGCTGTTTAAGTGAATGAGTAGCTTATTATTTTCTTCTTAGAAAGTTTTCACATGAGTCTAAAGTAGATCAATGACTTTTTGTTGTTCTGTGTTTTTATCTTTGAAATTCTGATTCAGTCGCTTTAAATAGCTAAGATCAACAGAAAGCTTCATGGTTTCTCGGAGTTTCGCTCCTAATGTAATCTCGTTTTGGGAGGCATTCAAGAGACTCAAAGATAGGGAATTTAAGGCATTTCTGAATTTAGAAAGTTCATTTGCAGACTAACCCTTCAATGCTTCAAACACTGAATTAGATTTATTATTGTTGTTGTTGCTGTTCGATGGAGTGCTAGTTCCTTGCTGATTGTCAGTTTTTTCATTCAGTGAAGTTCCTTCAGAATAAATCATGTTTCCAAGCTCTTTGAGTTTATCACATCTTGAAGTAATCAATTCCATGACTTCTTCTTCCTTTTGAATCAAATTTGTCAGAATATTCTTGAGGTTTTAGATATCTTCTTTGGACCCACTTGAGAAATGAACACTTAAGTCATGAATTTACTGTTGAACCAGCGAACTTTAGTACATGCACGCTGAACTCGGCGGAGAATTCATAACTTAAGTTCCAACTTTCTAATCACTTACAAAGAAGTTATCTTACTGATATTGCTGTTAGATCCCACTAAGAGATTTTTATAAAGGTTTCCCCTTGGAGTTTAGAATGTCTAATGATTTATTTATCTTGATTTTGTCCTATTTATCAGTTAAACTAAGAGTTGAAAGTTACTTTGAGAGCTAAAACTAGATATTATCTCCTTATTTATTCTAACGAGCTGAACCAAGGACAACAGAAAGATGATTTCGAGCTGAAGGAGTTATGCTAGCTTTAGAAAATGAAGCAGTTCTGCTGGATTTATTAAGCAGTTATGAAGCAGACATTTCTTTTTTTGGGTTAGCTGCTGCAAGTAAGGAAGGTTATTGTGGGCGATCTTGGGTTATTTCTCCGAAATATGGCTTAGCGTTGATATTCTTTGAGCTGTTTTAACTTTTCACAATTGAATCACGACTTAACAGATAATTCTTCTGCACATCATTTTATTTCATATTATTGTAGTTTGTAATATTGGCATTGTTTTTCCCATTAAAACTGTAGGAAGTTCTGCGAGATACTTCTTTAATGTACTCTGGAGTTTTTTCTTAACTTCCAACTTATCCTAACTATGCATTTTGTGTATGTTCTGAAGAACTTTTCATAGAGTTAATTGGGTTTTCGATTAATTATCTCTTGATTTATTTCTCAATTCTTCAAGTTAAGAAAAGGATTGAATTGTAGTTACAAAATATTCTGTTTTTTTTTAAGATTTCTCATAATTTTTACCAGTTATTTCATGAAATAAAAACAACACTGAAAGTTAAGATGAAATAATAGAATATTTTGTATTGAAATGTAATTTTTTAGATAGAAAAAGATGGATTTATTTGTTATTTTAAACAAGACAAAAACAGCACAACATTATGAAAAAAAATGTTATTTTTCATTTTCTATAAGCACTGCCTTTATTCCTATTGAGTACCATACCAGATACTGAAGGAGAAGGTCTTGAAAACGTTCCTTCGGAGTTTGGTCTTATTAGAAAACACAAATTTTAATGAGAAATCAAAAGAGATCTATTAAAATCTTGATGAGGTTATTTTGTTAAATGAAAATATTTACCTCCATGCTCCTTGAGTGATAGATGGGATGGTCTTTTTCCATGGTCTAGGATGTTCTCCTTCTTCAACATATTCAGGGAACTTAGCGATAGTCTTATTGTATCCCTTTTGGTTAAAATATTGGAAGTTAGTTTAAGGGAAAAAAAGAGAGAGAATAGATTTAAGAAAAATCTAACATTCGGCATAAAAATTAATCATACTTTCCTAGGTTGGTCTGTATTCTTGAAGCATTACTGATGAGGTACTCCTGGATAGTTATATTGCCATCTTTTACCCTGAAATAAAGTAAAATTAATTATTTGTCGAACTCTTCGTCTGTTGAATTTTTTGTCAAAAAATATTACTGTAACAGATGGTCTATCCTAACCATAGACATGCTAGTGAGAGTTAAAGAATCCATTGTTATAGCTTGTACTGCAGTATGGTTTAGCAGGATTCAGCACTTTGCTCTAATGTTCTGCTCTTTCTTTCTGGTAAAATTGTAAAAATGTTAATTATTCATCGTATGCTGCATTTGGTAAAAAACTCAAGAAACTTTACAATATCCATTTCTTTAGCTCTATGGAAAGGATCAGTTCCATACTCCACAGGGCTGAAGAGATGTCCAACTGTAGTATTTCCTAACCCTTTCTTTGTAGGGTTTGTTTGAAAGTTCTTAGGTCCAGTGATGATATTTCCTAGAGAAAAACAAAAAAAGGTATTTTCCATAAACCTTGGGAGACAATCTTCAAGCCATACCATATTAATCTCTTGTCTTGTATGTTTTATCATCGAAGTCTTTCATATGTTCATACTGAGGTCCAATCCTTCAAAATAAATCAGCAATTAGTTTTATTTTTTCAATTAGTTGCTTATATTTTAGAATAATAATCATACAATTATGTTCTTGTATCGTTGGGAATAAATGGCTTATCAAAAGGAATTGAAGCGACTCTCTGCTAATCCTTGATTTATCTTCCTTTGTATGAGTCTCTATATGGATCTCCTGAGTAATCATTCAAAAATAAAGACTATTGAGATTCAAATAGTTTCTTATTTTTCTTTCTTGTGATCTTAAAACCTTGTAAAATTGAAGATGGCACATTGAATAAAGTTGGTTCAACTTAGCTTTGCAAATGAGGATTTGTGTAGAAGTTTCGAGGACCTCCAGGAGCTTCGGACAACAAAAAACATTGAAGAAAATCAATAAGAAATACTAATAAAAGAGCATACTCATAGCCCTGCCATATTTATCGAGTACGGCAAGTGGAGGAGGTTAACTGAAAAGTCCAAAGCGTTCCCTGCAAAAAATACAAAAATTGGTATTAAAAAAGTTTTGTTATAGCACAAAGAAAGTTGCTTTACTTCTTTGCAATGTTCTCAAGTTAGTTGTAGTATTCTTGAGATGGCTCATCAGCTTAGTTATATGTTGTTTAGTAGGCACTTCTAGTTGACATTTTTTCTTGAGTTAAACTTCTCTCACAATACTTTCTATTTTTATTTAGTAATTCTTTGATATTGCTCTCTCTCAAAAGATAAAAAGAACTGCTTATTTGATAATTAATTTGTTCCCCTCCCTCTATTCAAAGCTGTTTCAATTATTGAATAATCTCCTCCTCAAAAGATAAAATTTTACATGAAAAGTTTTTAAATATTATTTTGTATGGATTTTGATGATTTCTTTTCTACGTCTTACAATTTCTCAAATTTTACTTTTTCCAGACATTTGTAAAACTAAGCTAAATCTGGTTATTTTTAATACTTGTTTTTTTCATAAAACATTATTTGTTAAATGTAAATACATATCTATTGTTAAATTCACAAAAATTTAGCTTTGATATTATCCGAAGATTCATTTTGATTGAGAGCATCTATGAGGAAAGGATTAGGAGTATCCATGAAAGATTAGATATTCTATTCAAGTGATGCTGTGAAATAAGATTTTTAATATTTGTCATAGGCTTTTTTATACATATCATCCTCCTCCTATTCTTGATTGTAGAGAAGCAACGATTCATGATGAACTTTTGTATGGCGAGATCTCAAGTAACTCACAGTCATGTAGCAAAGATACATAAGGATAAAAGCAGAGAATGCAAGACTTTTTTACAAGGGAGTCTAATTAGCAATTTAGAACATAAAAAGGACAGCGGATTGGAATGCCAGAGAATAAGGTCGAAGGAATTTACGCTGCAAGTCAAGGGTTTTGAAAGTATACAGAGAGTACTAAGTGAAAAGCATGTGTTTAGCCATAAAAAACACTATTCCAAGACATATTACTGAGAATAATTAAGTGTACGGGCACATGAAAGCATGGAGAGTAGAGAACGTCCAGAATTACATGACTCCAATCATTCTCTATTCTAGCTCAAACTCAGGTCTCTGAGCAAGATTATTGAGAATTTTCTAGCAATGTTTTTGAGTTACTTTTTCAGGGTTTTTCTTTAAGTTTTTCATGAATCCAGCGTGCCCACGGTGTTTCCCATTTAGAAAAAGGAAGAAAAATTAGAAGAAACTGTTGAAAATAAAAAGTATGAACAGTCCATAAGTACGAAATCCTGTTGACTCTGCATCAGCAAAACCATAATAAAGCACAGGGAGAAGGACAAAGTAGATTAAAATGAAAAAGCCTTGTATGCTCAGAAGGAAGAATGATTTAGATGTGCTAGTTTTACCCTTCTTCTTTTCAGAAAGATATTCCAAAAATACAGCTTAGAATATCATAAAAGCAATATTGAAGAGCAAGATATATGAACCTTTGATGACATGAGAAAGAAATGTCAAGCAGCAAGCAGATATTACAGCAGTAGTTAGAGCAATAAGTGTTACTATTAAGATTAGTCTCATTTTATAAGTATTACGTATACCCACATTTTGCCATTTTATCTCTTAAACTGAAGGAGCCCATTAGACAAACAAGGGGATTTTTTTAGCCCTTCCCATCAAACTGAGGAAGATTACTTGAATTTTTCTAAAAATAGAATTTGGAAAGGAGTTTTTTAGTAATCTCGCTTCAACGATTGAACCCATCGTTAAGAACGCTTTGCCTTTGAAATATAACCTTGAGTTGTAGGCTTAATGCAGCTCTGTATTGATTCGCATGATTTCTTGTTTGTTTTTTTCAAGTTTTATCTTCATTTTTTCAGTGATTGATGGCATTGAAATGAGTGGTTTACACTGGAAGAACAGTTTCAAGCGTTTCTGAAAGATCTCATCGAATCTAGAATAATCAGAAACAAAGAACAGATTCCTAAAATCTAGATCGTTCCATCGACTTTTCTTCAAATGGGAAGCTACTGCCTCTTGTAAAAGTTTTTTGAGCTATTCCTCAGAACAATTATCAGGGATCCCTCCAATCATCAGTGTTCTCTGCTGATTTTCTAAGCACACAAAAACATGTCATGAAAAATGTTTTAAGAGAAAAACTTTTATTTTTTTGTTACTTGGGATGGATCTTAGCATAGTTTTTCTTGGGTTCTTCTGCCTTGGAAAGTAGAATTGTCTCTATTTTATGTCAATGAAGAGATCAACGAAAATTTGAGATATCAAAATCACTATGTAAGCAACGAAATTTAACCATCGAAAAATATCTGCTTCCTCAGTGTCTAAGTGCTAAAGAATCTAATCGTTTCCTAATATTGGCAAGAATCCAAGCATTTTCATGCATGCCTATGGATGCAATTTGCAAAGTCTCTGGTATTGATAAATCGAATAAATACCATTAATGCAAAAAAGTAGTACTATCGAACCTGCATAGTATTTAATTAGCCCAAATAATAGAGGCACTGCTGAACCATTTTCAGCTCCTACAGCTTAAAGCACATCTGTACGTAACCAATTGTAAGGTTTTTTGGAACCACTTTTACCACAACAAGGGCAAAATTTCTCGAGTTTGCGATCACGTGGTCTCTCTCCTATAGAAGTAGCTGTTTCATGCAGAAACGCTGCATTTGCATCAGATGGCCATTGATATGCATCGAAATTCTTTGAGATGACATGGTCAAATGAGCAACCCCTGGAGCTATATGCCTGCGAGGACTCCAATATTGAGCCAAGCATTGGATCTTCATGTTGAACAATATCAGAATCATTATTCGCGGAGTTTGTCAGCGTGGTATTTACATTGATTCTAATTGGAATGCTATCATCATTTTTCTTTGAGTTGTTTTCTTCATAACTCATAGGTATTTTCCTGTGATTTATCCTAGAGTATATTCTTAAGAATTGTTTTTCTTTTTTGGACTTTTAATAATCTTTAACCCTTCTTTTTAGCAATTAATTGATATGTTGCGACATCTGAGTAAAAATAGTCTCCCTGAAGCAATTAGTTGAGAATGAATATTATTAACCATAATTTTGTCTCGCTCGAAAATATCTTTTTTGTTTTCTAATTTTTAGCAATTTACTTGCGAGTCATTTTTTTTATTTTATTTAGAGAATGACAAACTAATAGGCATTCGTGAGTGAAATTAAACTTTTTTACCCTGTAAAATTCACTTATTTATGAAGAAAGTGTCATGTAATTATTCAAAAGAAGAAAAATAGCAATTTAGATAATTTCTTTTATCTCAAAAATGCCCAATGAGTGTCCAGAAATTTTTTGATTGGTAAAAAGTCAATAACCCCCACCTAGATTTACTTGGAATTTTAAGAAAAAACTAAAATTACGAAAAAGTAAAGCAATCGGATTTGCATTTGCAACAAACAATAAAAATTAAAGCAGAAATCATTAATTCCAATAACATTAGTAATACTCGCGGCAAAATAAAAACATGAGAAAAGAATATATTTCCCTCTTAGTTATACTCTCATTAACAGCAATAGCTGGGTGCTATCTCCTCCATCGTGAGATTAAACAAATCAAAGAAGACATAACCATCTCTTAAGACATCAACTATACCTTCTATCAAGTTGAAATCGAATGGCCAGGTTCAGTTTGCAAATTCAATAACTGCACAAGCTAATACATGGGAAATTTCGATGGATCCACTTTCAACCTCCATGGTGTCTGGCCAACTGGTTAACCCACAAACTAATGCTAGTATGATAACTTCTGCTAGACAATTCCTTTCGACAATAGTGTACTCGTTGATGAAGTTCAAGATGCTTTGAACTCTTACTGGGTTGGGTTATACAATCCAACAGAGACTTTCCATCAACATGAATGGGAAAAGCATGGAGTTTGCTGGAATGATAATGTTGAAATTGACAATGAAGAACTCACAGTGAAAAAATACACGAATGACTATTTTGCTCTTGGCGTCAATATTGTCAACCTCTTCAACCCTCTTCCTCTATGGGATCTTGTGGATATCCGCCCTAGCAACTCTAAAGGTTATGATTACGAGATTGCCATGGCCACATTGAGACCTATTTTCGGATAAGGAGTTGTTGGATAATGCTCTGTTGTTGGAGGATAATAATTGATTCACTCACTTGATTTCTGTCTTGGATTAGACTACATTCCTATTGATTGCCCCTGCGCAAAGGCTAAGAAATCCTCTTGTAAAGCTGACTAGCCAATATTCCTTGGAGAGTTTGTTTATCCCTAATGATTATTCAAATAAATGTGTTCGTATTAAAGAAAAAAATAGTAAACTTATTAAAATAACTAAGTCATTCATTCATTTTTTAAAAATTATACTATTTTTAATGATTTTTTTCATGGAATTATTACTTAATATTTTTGATCTAAAAAAGGCTAGATAATTATTCTTATTATTTTTCATTTCTGCATTATGGAAGAGAAAATGGTAGACTAACAAAAACTTTCAATATTTAAAAAAATTCTAATCTTTTTTTCTTTCTCACTATTCTTAGGCTTATTTTGTGATTTGGAAGGTCCTAAACAACTCATTTTGCATGAAAAAGAAAAATATTTTTCATATTTTTTTACTTCTACATTCTTTTTTCAGCTTTTTTGAAATGACAATTTTTGGGTGATTTACCTATGTAATTACAAACCAAACCAACTTTTTTAAATATTTTTTTTCTCCAAATGAATCAATCTTCATCTTAAGTTATTGTAACTTTATTAATTCTTTTTAAAAAGTACTTTTTCTACATGAGAAAAAAAAACAGAAGAGATTTTTCTTAATCCATGTTATTGTTGACTATTCATAAGGAAGTATATCTGAATACGAAAGAAAAGAGGGGCAAAGTTTTAAATTTATAAATTCGCTAATCCTGATTTTCTTGAGAAATTTCTAGACTAAGCAATTCATATGAGTTTGTGTAGCATATTTTCTGATAGAAAAGAAAAAAGAAAGTTCTATGAGAAACTAATTTTTCAGCAAATGAAATTGAGAAACAAGACATCCGTCGCCTATTAATACCAAAATAAATACTAGCTTTTTTGACTTTATTATAAGGCGCATAGCACGTCTAGCAGAGTCTCATTTTCATTTGAAAAATAATCCAATTTCCACTAGTAACTCCACTTGATATAAAAAAGATAAAAATCTAATGTCTTAACAAAAAAGCCAAGAAAGTTCTTTTTGAACGATTTTTCATTCTCTAAGCTGGTTTGAAGGGATATTTCCCAAGGCAGAGAGGTTCAAATTATATTATTTATTAGAGAAAGATTGGAATTGCAGGGGGGATATTTACTAATTCGAAAGGACACACAAAATTAATAATTTAGTAGAGGTAGGAGAACTAAAAAAAACAAGAGAAAAGAAAAAATGATTAGAAAAGCAATTTTGCGCTTAGTTTCAAGATCAACTAACCCAAAATTTAGATTATCTTCGCTGCAGGTAGCTCACATTAAAGAAGAAACAACTACAGGAACGTCAACATAACCATTAGGAGCAACTATTTCCTTTCCAAAAAGCCAAAACAGAGATTTCATTCATCATCCCGAAATCAATGAAGAATTCACTGACTAAGAGATGGAAATGTAACTTCTAGATGACATTGACGGAGCTGACATCCTTCACAAAGGTTTTCATGAGAAATATCTAGATTTCAATGAAATCTAATCGATGAACTACCAAGCTCACAATAAAAATAATTCTTCAGCAGTAATGAATATTTATCGAAGAAATAACAGTAATTACAGTTCTTTTAAGTCCCAATCTAGTGACAATAACGATGGAAACAAGCACTACTACAACTACAACAAGAACAACAACTACTCTCATTTGAATTCTAGTTCTTAGATGACTTCAGAGGAGAATAGACTTTATTCAAATAATCCAAGTTAAAATTAATTAAACTAAGGAGGCAATTTAAACTAAATCAATCATAGTTTCAACATCAAAAACAACGGATTTAGCCCTCAGAGGCATTATCTAAGTTATTTTTAGGTTTCTATGAAAAACATCGAAGAGACAATCTCAGTCCCTGATAAGCTCCAAGTCATCGAGGAATTTCTTTTGAGCTCAAAAAAATATGGGTTAAAAATCGATAATCTATAAAAAGAAGCACTTCTTCAGGTGCTGTCACCGATCATCAAGAGTTTAAAACTCAAACCAGAGAGTCAAGGACATAAAGCACTGTTCTATCTGCAGAGCATTTCCAGAGAGGATTTCTTGAATATCCATCTGGATCAAAGGATTTTAAATTAAATTCGAGTTATCGTACAAACTGATTTTGAGAAACTCTAAATTGAAGATATTAAACGAGTATTCTATGCGTCTTGTCTGCGTCATAAAAGCAGTTTACATGTTCCTATCATCGAGGCACATGTGTGTAAAGCTTGGGTTTTGAGAATTCAAGATAAAGTCATAAGAGGCTAGAGTAACGAAAGAGAACTGGTGTTGTTTTTTTCATATCTCTGCAAAGACAACGAGTTATTTAGAAAAATGAATAAGTTCATCCTGCACTTGGTTCTATCCTGGGAGAGCGGTATCTTAATGAACGGAGAACTCTTGAAGACATTGATTTCAGTGCTGTCTAAGTCTTATCTTACGCAGCAATAAATTAATGACCATACATTCTAAATGGTTTTTTCTTTGTTTTTCTAGACATTCCATCATCTACTTGCTGACAGAAGAATCTCAAATAATCAATTTCATGTGATTCTTAAAAATTTGCTTAGATCTCCATTATTTCTGTCTGCATTCTATACCAAAGCAGCATACACACCTGAAGAATGGAATTCAATAATTATCCAAAGAAACTAATGCTATGCTGAAATCGACAGATTTGTAATCGAACAAATCGAACATTTCTCTGCTAATTAAGTTCTCAATATCTTGAATTTCTACAATATCATCAACTCATAAAGTTCTAGAGCGACTGTAATTCAATTGATGTAAAGATTCCAAAAAAAATTCCAGCAGATTTGTGATAATTTCTTCTCATTTAATATCACACTTCGCACTCTTTGTCTCTACAATATTGAAAATCCTCAAGTATATTTATCCCTCTACTCAGCTTAGCCGTTGTAACTTCCTTAGCTACAAGGTAATTATATTCAAATCTCTTAGGCCTACTCGATTCTTAACCATCTTCTCCCTGGTTTAGCATATCTAATAGAGTTCCCTGAAATTCAACCTATTTTAAGGAACGACAATGTTTCCTTAAAAACTGATATTACTTCATCTATTTTGAAGAAAAACTCTCTCACAATAATAACTTCAATTCTACATAAAATCTCAGCCTAATTCATCGAAAACAAACAAATCGATAATGCGTTCTCAGTAGATATTTTCATATCAGCTCCACCAAAGTTCCCCTCATCTCCCTATTCCATCAATTAACTGCCACAGTTCTCATTTGCCTTAGATGTTCTTTCGGAGTAAGATTACACAAACGATAGAGATCTTGTAGGCTCACTTACTTTGAAATACAAAATCTTAAAGAAACTAGGAATCCATCTAGTCTGTGTCACACCAAGTTTCTCCTAGCATTTAGTTTCCCTTGCAACTCAATAACTCCAATAGAAAGCCCTGTTTGCTTTTCTTTTAAAATAATAATCATAATAACAGGTTTAAAAATAACAGCAAGAATAAGAAGGAGAACGTAATTTCTTTTTCAGCTAAGGTAGTAGCCCTTCTTTAGAAGCGATTCTTGAATGATTGCTCTTTTTCTTAAATAAATTTCTAAAATTAGATATTAAACTAATTTGAGATATTCATCCCCCTTTATAGTTATTGTTATTGTAAATAGTCATAAGTGCTTGCATATCATTGTAAAAGTGTATCTAAAAAATTATAAAATGCTGAGTTTTCTTGATTTAAAACAGAAAAAAAGAGGTAAATTGATTGTGTTTAATTATAATAAACACTTGCTTTCTAATTTTAATTTATTTGTTATCAATTTTGCTCTTGATTCCCTTTTTATCTCAATCCTTCAGCTATCTGCGATGAGATTCTTTCTTGAAGGATTTAGCACATTTGAGTTCTATTCAATCACATTATGATCTCCAAGAATATTTTCAATTTCAGTCATTTCTATTTTAGGGATAGACCCTTATGAAACTTGCCGCTTAATCGCAGGGAAAGGAAGAGCTTTAAGTTATTTTGTTCTAAGCTAATTTTGAACCAGTTATCTTTCATTTAATTCAGCAATTTCCTTTGCTAAAATCTCCACAATATCAATAACTCTATCATATTTTTCATTCAGCGCATCAACTCGTTTTGCCATCTGAAACATCTCAGAAGAAACAGCTTTGAGATCTGCACCAACTGCTTTCACTTGACTATTATTTAGACTTGGCTTTTTAAAAAGTTATTTTGTAACAACTTCCAGTTTTTTCTTTCTTGGAATTGCATCTTTTACAGCTCCATTTGTCTTGGCAATCTTGTGATTCGAATTATGGAGATGCTATTTAGTGTTAGTAGTGTTTCTGTTATCCTACAAAGAACCTATTTTTCCAATATGAGGGCTGTTGTAACCAGGTTGCTACTTTAAAAATTGCAATTACTAAGGATCTTCGTTTATCCCATCATCTGTGTTTAAAAGCATTTTTTCTACCACTGTTTGAGGCTCATTTACATCATTGACTAGCTGATTACTATTATTTTATGGATCAGTGTTGCTAATTATTTTAGGTGTTCCATCAATACTTATTATTTTATCCATTTTGAAAGAAGATTAACGTTTATTTTGATTTCTATTTTTCAGCATTGGATTAGGAGAAGATGATTCAATCGACAAACTATTATTAATATTATCATCTTGGTGATTATGTACAATTGGTGAATTTTGATTATTATGTGGTGTATTGTTTCCATCAATATGACTGCTGTTATTGATCATAATAAGATTATTCTCTCCATTCGAATTTGTACTAATCAGCGTATCATTGATTGAGTTAATATTATGAGCTGGGCTTTCTGGGACAGCATTTGTATGCCGATGATGGAAGATTATCTTTTTTCTTGGGGCTACCGCATTTCCAGGAGATTTGTCCAATTCACTGATGATGCTTTTCTTTATTCCATTTTTCTCCTTTTGAGGTGCAAATGAAGATGATTTTGTTTATTTGTTAATTTCCATGATATTGCTAGCACTCTTTGACTAACCAATGTTCTTGAGGGAGGGGTTTTGGTGCTTGCTACTGCTATTTTGCTTGATTTCAGCTACAGTTTAATTATCTTTAGCTTCTGGTGAATTATCTGGCTCACTTACACTGATTGAATAGCAAGTCATTTGTTTTTTAATTTAGTTAATTTAAGCTGGGAAATATTGGTTTTTAGGAGATGTCATATCAATTGATTTTATGTCAAAATCATGGATTTCTTTTTTTGAAGGAGATTTATCAAAGAATCCACCAAAATCAGATTTGGATGTTCTTCTGAGAACTTTTGATTTTTAAGAAGGACTATCATCGGAAGAGGAGTCCAGCATAACGATGTCTTGAAGGCTGTCTTGAATTGTTGAGAAAGGGAAGGCTTTCGATTGATCGTTTTCTTTAATTTTTATTGTATTTTGATTTTTAATTATCTGCTAAGTTTCTGCTTTATTTTCTGTTATATTAGAATCTTTTTGAGAAGTTGTAAATGCTCTTTTTAAAGCAGATGAAGGACTACTTTGTTATTACTATTCTTAATCCTTTTGGTTGTTTCCTGAATGATTTACTGGAGAAGATTTAAGAAGTGCTTCACTGAACGTTTCACGAAGCTTGTGAGAATCGCTTTATGGAATAATTAAGATACTTGTAGGGGATTCTGAATTTTGTTCAGCAAGACTCACTGGACCTGGAGCAGCGGGCTCTTACTGCTACTACTACAGTTATTATTCTAATTTTAAATTATTCTATTCACTAAAAATAGAAGGCCTCCTAGGTTTATTTTAATTATTCTGCTGAAAATAACTACCTTGCTGCAATTAAACCGGATTAATAGATGTCATAGAAGCTCGAGAAGGACTAGGAGGACAGCCATTGAAAGACTAGTTTTCTATATCACAATGAGAAATCTTCTCTTCAATACAATCCAAAGTACCTACTCCATATTTCTATTGGATTTTTGAGATTTAATTTGATCCTTGGTTAGCTGTTAGTTCCATCTACGTAGGCGTAGTTTCAGTTACTTTATTACCTTGTTTGAGCTTAACCTCTTCTTCATAGACTTCTACAAGCATAGGTTATTTATTTTCGTTAAAGACATTCAAGACTACATGTCCTTTATTTGGGATAGACTGCGACATATGAGAAGAAGAATTTAATGAAAGGGAATCGTTACTGGAATCCCTTACCAAAGGAGCATTGTTGAGGCCTAAATTAGGGTTATTATTGCCAGAATTATTATTATTATTTTTTAAATCTGAGGAACTTAGTTATTATGCTGGCACTAATCCTAAGGAAGGTGGTCTCTAAATTTTAAAAACAGACACAGTTTTTGTGGCTTCTTCTGTTTACGAAGAATTCTAATTTCCATCAATTAGATTATTGTCTTTGCTCCCTCTTAGAATAGCATTTGGATTCTCCGATGGTTAAGAGAACTAAAACGGTTAGATCGAAGAATTCGGAGAAAAAGGAAAAACTCTTGAGTTCTATGTCAGATTTGCTTCAGACAAAAGATTCTTCTGTGAGGAGACAATATTGGTAGTTTTATTTTTGATATCGATCTCCTCTGTATGCTCGATGAAAGTTTAACTTTTCCTACGAGAAGCGATGATTTCTGCGAATGTTTGAGTTTCTTTTCCGTTCCAGAAATTATCGTTTTCTTTGAGGTTAACTAATAATTAAATTTTCGATAAAGCCTCCTCAATGAGTTCCTATCTTTTATGCGCCATTTCTATCATTTCTGACTCAATATTCGGGAATTTATCCATAAGTTCAGTAAGGTAATCCCTGTCAAGAGTCAAGAACTCACAACTTTCTTCACAACGAACGCTAAACAGTCGTAAAGTTTAATTGAATATCTCGATTTCGCCGAAGTATGATCCAGTCAAAAACGATTTAAAAGTCATTTCATTCGGTCCAACTAGGTAGTTAACACGTCCATCAATGAGAAAATAAACGAGATTCGGAAATTAGTCTTTCTTGAATACATAATCTCCCTTATTCAGTTTAAGTGGCTGGAGCATTGGTAGCAAGTTTGCTAAGAAAATACTATCTTTCTTTTTCAGGAAAGGCACTGCTGTGATTGTCCCTTTAAACATTCCTTCAGCCAATCCAGTTTTCAGTCGCATTGGAACGGAATCGAAGAAATCTTCTTTTTCGGAACTACTCAGGAGACTTTTGTTTGCAGAATACTAAAGGGCTTTCCTGATTTTATCCTTTATGAACTAAGAAAGTCCAGCTTGCTCGCAGAATTCATCCATAATATGAGTGGAGTTTGTTAATTTGGCGGATCTAAGGAAAAAGAAGATTAAAAGTGAGTTTATTTTTCATCAGCCCATGATTTAATATTGTAAAATAATAAAATCAAAACCTTGATTCTGAGTCTGTGAACATCTTCGAGAGTTGGCCAATTGCAAACGAATACACACCTGCTCCAATGACCATCCATAACAAAGCGAAAACGACTTCAGCTAAAAATATCAAAAAGTATCATAATATAATTATTAAATTATTAAGAATAAAAGAAAATACACATATTTTGTTATTTTTTTCATTTGGACAATAATAAGCAATACCATCATTCGTAGAGTGAATATCTCCAAATCCCACAGTCGCAAGAGTCTACAGACACCAATAAATTGCAAACAAGTAGACTCTCACTGTGTCATTATTATCAATGCCAATACTGAATCAATAATCAAATAAAAACATGAATAAATATTTTTTATAAAACAATCTACTAAAATATATTTGTTACTCCTTAATCCAAGTTGTTCTGACATCATATTAGACTCTTGCGATGAAAACCCAAAGACAGCCAGAAATATGGACACTAAAAATAACTGTAAAAACGAATCTAAGCAGCCGCTAAATTGTGCTTCTAACTTTGAAATAATCAAACACTCTCTAGGCTACATTTACTGAGTTCAGAATAAACGGCATCCTGCAGATTCTTATTATCTCCGCGTAGTCTTATGTATGAATTGGCTGATCATCTAGCATAGGATAAGCTAACCCTATGAATTCAAATGGAATAACTTACAGAATATCTAAAATTAACCCTTCTTTTAAGTAGCGAGAAAACACTTATCTCCGTGAATCGATGAGATTCCCCTCAGCATCTTGCCTGACTGTGTTAAGTCTTGCGATTATATCCAAAAAAAAGAAGAAATGAACGACTTTATCAAGCGTATACAAGTTAGTTAGTTCCTCTCTGTGCGTTGTCATGAAGAATATCTTGAATGGTGTGTAAATACATGTGTAGCAATAAAAAAAGAGCATAATCGCTTTCCATATCCAAGTTGCATTGCTATCAGGATAAAGCATGTAAGGTTTCTTTTTCTCTTCAACTTCTCGCTTTTCCAGTAAATCACGACATTTCTCGATAACTTACGTCGAAATTGACAGTGCTTACATTGAAGTTCCGTATTTTTTTATATCCGAAAATATTCGTTTCATCACTGTGAACGCCATGAGTTGATTTTTAACTTTTTCCCATTTCCTTGCCGTTTATGGCTGCAGTGTGATAGATTTCTTGAGTTTCTTTTTGTTTTAGATATCTATAAGTTCTTTTTCGAGTTCTTGTCGATTGTTATGGATCGTTTCTTCTAGAACTTTAAGGTCATTTAAGGTGAATTCATCGTATGGATTTTAACTTTGTTGTTTTGAATTGGGATCTCCAGCAGTGGCTATGTTCGTAGCAGCTGCTTGAAGGAGACTTTTTCGAGCTATATTTGATTCTCTTCTTTATTATTCAGGAGTATTTTGATTGCCAGTTAGCTAACTTACAATATCTAACTCTTTTGCAGCTTACTTATTACTCATTTTTCTGTAGGATTGAAAGTCACCTGCGCCTGGAACCATTAGGAAATTCTTATTAGTGCTCTTTCTGCTTCCTCTCTTTTTATGCCTTTAAATTATGTTTTTCTCTTTCTCAATGGCAGTTCCATTATCAACAGATTTTTCAGTTCCATTAATGGTCACCTTGACTTTCTCCTTAGGTCCTTCTCCTTTTTCTGGAGTTGCATTGACGATCTCCATAAGCTCTCACTGCAAATGCTCTCGCAAAAATAATCAGAAAATTATCACTGAATTGTGGAGTCTTTTGATTGTAGAAAACAACGTTTTTCCTTTATTTTTGCTTCGATCAAGTTGGGGTTTAGTTTTTTGTTCCCTAATACTTGGTTCTAGATGATGGGACTATTATTAAGAATGCGAATGCACAACAAACTCCAAAAATATTGTGGAGAAAGCACTTAAACATATTCTCTATCAGATAACATTTTCTTTCTCCTTCAAACGAAAAATAAATTCACTTTTAAAGCTTATTAACTTTGATTACTTTGGGTGTTACTTCAAATACCTGAAATACTCTTCAGGGAAATGCATATTAAAATATGTTTTTTACATTTCTTTAAGCTAAAAATACAAGGAACCTTGTCTTTTACACACAGAGAATTGGTTGAAGAATAAAAAAATGCAATTACAAAAATATAAATAATAATATTCATTAAAAAAAATGCAAAAAGTAATATTTTTCTACACCATTGGTAGTCAATTAGCATCTGCAAGCTTCTCATCAATTTTAAGATAATATTTTCTTTCCCAAGAAGCAAACAAAACAAAAAAATACAATCATAATCAAAGTAACTCTAAACAATTAGAGACGCCAAAATCAAAAAGGGAAACACTACTAGCAGTCTCAAATATCATTCTTAATATATTTATATTCAAGCACAACATTTCAACGCAATCACCACATTACATGGCCAGCATCATCCAGAGAATTGGCACTAAAGAAGTGTTATTCCAAATAGATATTATCCTCAATAAAATTAACATGAAGGTTATCATACCAGAATGTTATGTTTAAGTGATTCTCTCCAGAGGTAGAATCATCATTTTATTATGTTTGTTTTGGTTTCTTTTTTCCAAATGGTTTTTTCTTTCCCGAAGGAAGCAACAAAGCAGAGTTGAAAAACCCAGGAATCATTAAAGAGAACATTGCTAAATTTGATAGATAAATGCTCTCTGTTCAAACGAAACTCTATTGGGATGAGAAAAAGAAGGCGTTCCTTTCAAAGACTGTAAAACAAAAGAAAAAAACACGAATGAGAGATATTAGTGTAGACTTTATCTTATTTTTTCTTCATTTTTGCATTACAAAATAGGCAGAACTTCAGATTAATCTACGTTATTAAAGGACAGAGAGAAATGTAGGCAAAGTTGAGTTCGATGCAGCGTATTATGCTACACAAGGAATAAAGAGTCAAAAGGAATAACGTCCAATTCAAAAATGTCCAGATTCAAATGCAAAGATATTTTATGAAATACGCGTGCACGAGCTTGGGGATTACGATTTCAAAGAAACAGATATTCAATAAGAGTCAAATAACATGTATTAGTAACGATAAGGATAACAACAACAACAGCAGTAGTAGAGGCAACAAAATTTACAGTAAAACTTCATAGTTTAGATTCTTTTTTTTTTTAGTGGGTTTTAAAGAAACAAATAGCTTCTCTGAAAAGCTGATTTTTCAACATATTGTTTATGCAATACTTTTTCTTCATCTTGTTTTTCAGACCAAGAGAAGACTAGAGTGATTAATATATAAATTATCCAGGATATAAGCCACCTTTATTGATACCATAAAATCAAATAGCCAACTACTCCTCCAGTAAGTTCCTTCTTTTGATTAATAAATTTAAAAAAATTATTGAGAATTCATTTTTTTTTTTGCGTTCTTTTAGGCGTAATATCACCAGTTAGTAGAATAGATACTTAGACTGTTTCTTTTGGGGTTTCTTAAAGTGCAGTACAATAGCAACATGATAGATCTTCCAAATAAAATAGTGATTAAAATGGTTATTACAATGGAAACTTCAAAGTATCCTCTGATGTTTCATTCTAAGCAGAAAAAGAATCATAGCCAGATACACCTGAATATCTCCCAAACTTTAGAACAATGACATTAAATTAACCTAAAACATTAGTTACCTCTAATAATTCATCGACTACTTCTCCTTATTTGTCAAGTTAGCAGCCATTAGCAGGTCTTGCATCATCGTTTTCAACTAATTCATCAGCAGCAGGGATGTTTGCTAAGAATCCAACTGATATTAGCAGCCAAACAGAAATAAGGAATGTTTTTAAGTAGTAAAAAGAAGAAAATACTGCTTTGAGATCAAAATTAGAAGAACTCATTATCGAGGCAGATTCAGTAAAGAATTGCTTTTTGACAATTAAATACACTTGAACATATTTTTCATTTTCGAGAGTATTTTCATAATTTAGATTATTTTTGATTTGATTAGCTAAGCCATCAAGCTGATAGCCTTAAGAACGAGAATCAGAGATTAAAGAGCAGGATCAGCACTCTTGAAAGTTAAGTTGCAACATCCAATTAAAATTTCTCGCAGGTAGGCAGTAAAGTGAGCAATTCAGAGACAAAGAATCTTTAAGAGTAAGTGAAAAACCTCCTGGGGGAGATATCCTCACTCAAGGCATAGGCTTCATAGTATGTTCAGTAAGTGGTAAAAATGACATTTAATCTGGCATATTTCTTTTGTTTTTTCTTATTTACCTTTTTCTTAATGAATCTATTGTGGAAATATAGTAAGATTCTGAGTAAAAGTTGACTTCCAAATCTGAAGAAGATGCGATTGTCAAAGAATGGAAATAAAAACTTGATAGAGAAAGTCGATTATTTGAGAAGAAAATAGAAGATTTAGAATCGAGTTTAGAGGAATCAGAGCAAGCTAGGAAGGATTTGCTAAATGAATTATCCCGAAAGCAAAGAGACGCTGATTATTTCAAGAGTGTTGCAAGCAGAAATGGGAAAGCAGATAAGGAATCAGAAATCTTAGAAAGTTTAAGAAAACAATTGTCAGAAATGGAGAATCGATGCAGTGAAGAAATCAAAGAATAACGAGGGAGAATTGAAGAGCAAAGAGGAAAGATTGAAGAACTCAAAAAAGCAAGAGATGAAGAAAAAAGAGCTTATTATGAGAAGTCTAAGAAGAATAATGAACTTGAAGTTGAGATTCAGATATTGAAGTAATAACGAGATTAACATGTAAGTTCAAATGCTTCAAATGCGATATAGGTTTAGCAAAAGAGAGATGATAATTGGACATAACTCAATGTAGCAAAAGAAGAAGCTGAGAGTAAAGTAAAAGATCTTAAAAATAAACTGGACGAATCCATTTCGAAACTTCTTAAAATATCTGTAAAAAAATAAAACATTAAATTACCTTGAAGTTTTCATAGAAGTTTATCTTGAAACACTTCCACAGCTCTTACGTTTGTGTTGTCTGTTAGGTTGAAAGAGGCAATATCGAAATGGAAAAAGATGCTTACAGACGAGAAGTGCGTGCTAGGGATGAAGAGATACTTAGATAGAAAAATCTAGCGATGATATTTGAGAAAAAATTAGTTTTATCTAAACATCTCCTCACGAAGATTATTAATGCTATTATGATGTCTGAAAATAGAGATATTATCGATGACTTAGAGGAATTCTTGAATGAAGATTATCGATGTTAAGAGGAATTTGAGGAGACTTTAATTGGTACTCCTTAGCTTGAAAGCAGTTTAGGTAAATCAACGGAGGCGTTTCGAAGTAATAACTATTCAGAGCGTAGTTTTTAATTTTGAAGCAGTTTAGTAGGAAGTTATTTGTTTGTAAATATTAAGAAAAAGAACAAGAACATTTTTTGAAAAAAACTTTATTAATTCGAGAAGAACAAATCATTTCAAAAAAA
>Ga0302271_10001467_pt1 | contig 22582 bp, 10 predicted proteins | sample III_Bog_N1_1_FD_198767 | JGI IMG/M metagenome (GOLD analysis project Ga0302271, IMG submission 198767) | Peat permafrost microbial communities from Stordalen Mire near Abisko, Sweden - III_Bog_N1_1 | ecosystem: Environmental > Terrestrial > Soil > Wetlands > Peat | place: Sweden: Abisko... | reverse complement strand
TCAATATTTTCAAACAATATTTTTTCAAAATCAAAAAATCTTACATTCTCCCCCTTAAACTAATAATTCTTTTCTTGAAATCGATTTTGTTCTACTATTGTTATTGCTGCTTTTACCCTAAATTATTGCTATCCTAGCCATTAACACTCTCAGATCCTTCTTGTTGTTTCTCAACTTGCATCATAATGCTGCTACCTTACTAACCTGTCTTAGAACCTCCCACAACTTACCTGGTTTTTGGTTTATCTGCAATATTCACAAGAGTTCCAAGAACCTTCCTTAACCCTAGAGCTTCAAAAAGCTTAGCAAACGGTGTCTTCGTTTAGGCGCAGATACTAAGTATATAACTTTCCTTAGTATCAGCATTTTCTTCAACAATCTTCGTTATTGGTTTCGTTAAGCAGCCTTTGATGAGAGAGACTGTGACAAGTAGGGAAATCGGTGAAAACGCTGAGAGAAGATGTGGAGCATATACAAAGGAAGCTTACACATAGATGTACCCTCGTTCAATGAGTGGATAAAGTATTTCTTCATATTCAGGGTTGAGTCTACCAACTTCTCTCTCATTCCATACGATTCTTATAAACTGCATGACGTTCTTTCCACCGTTATTTGTATTATTCTGGGAATTCTTCTTTTTATTCTAATTGTAAACTGCACTCGGAGTGTTTTTCTCAATCTTCAAAATCACTTCCTCACCTTCAAAAACAACAATACGTCAAACAAGTCAACAAAGTTAACATCTTTTCTGACTCCCATTTCGATTGTTCTATTAATATCTCTCACCTTTTGTTATCCGACAGACTTGCGTTGTGAGAGAGTGCCCCTGCAGCTCAAAAGTCCCAAGAAAACAAGGGAACTAAATAGATTAGTTATTTTCTTCTCCTTTTTGAATCACTTACTTCAGTTGCTCCTCCATTTCTTCAAAACCTTGCTTTTATGGGAATTAGCTGCATTTGATCTCAGAAGGATTAACATTCTTCTCTTCGAAGGGTTGATCATCAGCTAAATTATCCTTGGAGTACTGATTGATATCCTTCTCAACAGATCCATCCTCGATAATAGCAGAAGAGGGTTATTTAACTGATGTAGACATTCCCAAAGGTGACTCATTTTCACTGTAAGTTTCCTATTAATATTACTTTTCAGTTATTTCTATCACATTGTCGTCTACATCTCCTTGGCTTTAACAATTCTCTTGTCTTCTAAGGCTTTAGCTGTTTGAACTAAAACTCTGTGATACTTAACCATCCATTTCCTTACTAAGATTATCAATCTTTTGTTTGAAGGTATTATTATTCTTTTCAATTATTAGAGCACTGCCATTACTACTACTATTCCCTGCTACTCTTCTATCCCTTCCTAATTCTGGTTATTTTGCATCAACGCGAAGGGACATTATAAGTTTATCAAGTTCTCTTTGCTTTAAACTACCTTCATGCAATACAGAGAAGGCATCGGTGACTTGTGGTTATCCTCCTCCTGTGATTTCAATCACATCTGCTGCAGATTGAAAGATAGGTTCAGATGGAATTGGATTTTAACTTTTGTTATCCTTTTAACCTTTATTCTTGTTGTTATTGCTTTTCTTCTAGGAATGGCTACTTTATTTTTTGGCTGCTTTGAGTTAGGCTTCAAAATAGTAATTCAATGATGTCTCTAGATTGCCATTGCCCCATTAGAGATACTTTTTAATATCGGCATCTGTGCACGTTCCAGGGCCGACAATTGCGACAAATTAATCGTACAGTTTTCGAAAGAAGTCCATTTTTGAGTTGGAGATTCACTGGTAGATCTAACAAACAGCTTAAAAGGGATGACTAAGCTAAACTAAGAAGAAGTATTCAATAATCGAATTAGCAAAATATTGACAGAGTGTCTGCAGAATGATTTATGTTTGTGATAAATCAATCAAACTTCCTTTTTGTTTTCTCTCTCTTTCTTAATTTGATAATTTCTTTTTGATTTTATTTGATCAGTCTAAACATAAAAATAGAACCAATAAATTAAAGGATCCTACAAAGGAATTCATTAACAAATCAGTCCTGAATTGTTTTTCATTGCAGTTTGATGTATCTTGAGAATAATTCTGTTTTGTGTGCCTGATTGCCAAAAAGATAAATTTTTTTTTGAATTCATCGATTCTTGGAGCGAAATTTTATGAATCAATAACTCTTAAAAGGAGAAGAAAAGTACATGATGGAAAAGGAGCATATAATATTAATAAAATGAAGGCAAAGATAATTATGGATAAGCTAATCGTAGAATGAATAAGGCTATTTATCAATTCTAGGGTACAATATTAAAAAATCAATAAAAAATAATAGGAAAAGAGGGTGTTTTATGGCATTTCTATCAACATTTTTGTATTCTTATTTCTTGAGGGGATAAAATAATTATTTTCCTTCAAATATAACAACCAAAATATACCGTCAATATTCTCAGCAAATAGCATATCTCACTTGAGAAATAAATGGGTTAAGTATAATACTCTCTTTACTTTGTTTTTTCTTTTGAAACACTTCAGAGATATTAAGTTTTGGTTCCTCTTAATTCGAGTCTAGATTTGAGTAAATTAGTCGTTAGGAGAGTGTGGAATAATAACAATACTATTTATTATGATCTTCTAGAAAGGGAATGTGTGTTTGCTTGCTAAAATCTGATCCTTTGGGTGGTTTCTTGAGTCTCTCAAACAAGAAATCAAGCAACTAAAATAATCCTAATTCAGCAAACACATCACTGATCTTCCTTTCTTGTTATCTTCTCCCCTCTGTTCCTTTCTCATCATATCCCCTATCGCTCCATTTCCTCAATTTATCACTCTTATCCTCCTATTCTATGAACATCGCCAGATCTCCATCGAGAAGCGGTGAGAGTTTATTATCCTAACAAAATGACAAAGTGTGGTTCTACAATTTCGATGATCTCACATTGAATCTCGAAGATTTCATGCACAAGGAAGTTAAATTAGGTGATAAGCGTGCGTTCCGTTTGCTACCACTGATCTAAACTTTCGTTTCCAGCAGCAATGCTAATAATCTCTCAGAGTTCAAGCGGAATAAGATTCAAGATTTCAAGGATTAGAAAATACAACTCGAGAAGAATAAACTCAGAGAAGGATAATCATATTATTATGAGACAATGATCACACGAATCCTCGATAATCTCGATTTCTACTTACGCAATGAGGTCCTCCTGTATTCCATCAAAGCATTCAAAACTGATTTTAAGATTTAGACAAATATAAACCCTTCCTCATCTCCATTTAGAGCTTAAAATCAACCTCTTAACAATAACAACACACCGCTGCTCAAACCGAAACCAAAAATCAGTCTTTTAACCAACGCACCCAGCAACAGTAACAGCCCAAACAAACCGAATAACACTTCCTATTAGCAATAAACCCAACAATAATAATAATTCTCTCCATCACCTCCTAGTTCTCCTCAAATGGGAACTGCCAACATAGCCACTACCAGCCCATAAAGTCCATATAAATCCCATTAATTCTCATCATAATTATCAGCTACAGGTATGATCCAGCGCACTTTAACTAAAGTCTCCGACTACAAGCAGAAAGAGTTACCAAAGGAGGATATTTTCTACCGCCAATGCTAGGACTACATTGCGACTGAGAAGCTCTATTGCAACGATTTCTGGATATTCCAATCGGAGAAACAAAGATATGAGCGATATTTCTGTACTTGTGTGCGATTATTTCACTTTTTCTTTGAATTAGTCGAATACAAAGACATCCAAGAAGAAATTAGAAAAAACAAGCTTGAATTATCCGATCCAGAGGGTTTAAACGGTAATGACGGAAGTAGCAATTACAATGAAGATAATGGTAGGTTTGATGAGGAGCAAGAGGAGTATTTACAAGCGAAGAATGATTTGTAGGATATGATCAAGTATTGCTATGAAGAAGTCAAATATTGCATTTAGCTGATCACGAAGTGTTATGAGAAATTAGATTCTATGTCGTTTTGGATTGATATTCTCATGCTGTTTCTGAAGAATACGCTCACGAAAGGATACTAAGAGACGAGATAATTATTAACCACAGAGTTTAGTGCAATAGCTGATAGAATCAGGGATAAATTCAAGTAAATCAGGGATTCCAGTAAAATCAGAGCGAATGATATCAGGAATAATCTATTCCAAGAGATTGAAACCGTTGCGATTGAGAAGAACTACTCATAAGGCATAGGGTACTTCCCTGTTATTGTGCTCCTCTCAGAAGTAACAAAAAGAGAAAAAAGAACTAATTTAATGGATTTTAAACAAGATATGAAAAGCAATAAGGTTTATTTTGGACTCATTTTGATTTGTGTTTTGCATTAGAAAAACAGCTAAGCATAGCAGAATGAGTAGCAGGAGAGAAGGATAAGTGATGCTGAGATTGAAGGATAATATCCAAATACTTTTTCACTGGAGAGTCTCCCCAAGATATCAGTCACACCAAATTAATGAATTAAATGAAAGAACAAGAACAGAAAGAGAAGTTGCAGGAGAGAGATAATTAGCAAAATAACAAAAAGTAACACAGATGTTTGATATTAGTCAGTTTGTTCTTGAAATGCCAACTAATCCTAAAACATCTAAATTTTCTCTTTTGTTTTTGTACTTCTAGACACTTTTATTAGTTCATATTAGGAGATTATGAGTGAGCCAAGCATTCTTTGATTAGCGGGTAGGGATAAGAATAAAATGCACAAAGCACATTTATGGGATAAATAATTTTAGAGAGAATATTAGTCTCATTTTTTAGTAAAATTTTCGTAAACGATTAAGAAGAGATAACAAAGAGAAAAAAGAAAGAGAAACCTAATTTGAGATAAATTGTCAATTCTAGCAGCAGAATAAGGAAGAGGAAAAGAATATTTCAATAATTAGGCAATTTTAAAAAAATCAAGCTCATAATCCAAATGAAGGGGAATGCTAATAATAATAGCAGCAATGGCTTCACCACAGGCTAGAGTAATCCTAATAGCAAATAGCTCACTGTGTATAGGAGGAAAAACCCTTTGCATAGTGATCCATAATAAGAAAAGCTGCAGAATGTTTCGTCACCATAAATGTATTACCAGCTGCAGTAACTCAAAGAACAATAGCCTTCTCTGTCATATTAGCAGTAATCCTACTAGCCTAACGGTACACGGAAATCATAACCGAATGTAGTTTATACCCCAGTCAATGCTACTTTGGGGGCTGACAGCAAAGGAAATACCTATCCATAGAAGAAACAAAAGGGATATCTGCCATAATAACCTTCTGAGAGTTCCATTCAACAATAGCAATAATAACCCTAGCAAGAAGGTATCTAAGAAGAATCAACCGAAGGAGATAATTACTTAAGCAAATCGGCATGTCTATTAGATCAAAAAGAACAAAACTAGCAAGAATCATTAGAAAATAAAGAAACACAACAAAATAAATCAACACTGATTTCGTATTCAATCTCCAAATTGGAGCTGGCATTTTCGAATAATAATCGCAGCACTATTCTTGTTATGATCACCCTTGGTCCTCCCAGTGATGAGATGAAGAAGTTATATTTAATCGGTCTAGACATTATTAACTTAAATGTATGTGAGCACTGCGAGTTCAATATCACAGAATTTAGTGATATCTATGATCATTTCGATGTTATCTAACGAAAACTCAACGCATTGGTGAAGAAGTCTGAATAGTTGATCATTTCGTTTGCATGGGAAACATCGAAGAGACTCCTAGCAGAGACGAACATTCATTTCATTCGAAGAGAGATTGCTAGGCCTGCTTTGGTATTGGATAATTTGATTCCTGAGAATTATAAATAGTCATTAGGGTAGCTTGAAACGAATGCTTTGCTAAGCGATTTGTTAGATCCTGTGTTGGACTAGGATATCTATCTTGCAACGAAGGTGCTCTCGTACTTTAATTCCTTGGAAGTGTAGTAGTTTGCGTAGATTATTCTGAAATTAGCAAAGGAACATGTGGAATTTAGCAGGGCAGAAAGAATAGAAGAAGTAAGGGAAATACAAAAGTAAGTAAATAGATGCATTCAAGAAGCTAAGGAAAACAAGAATAAGTAATTAGTGGGGAGATTGAGTTAGAATAATAGTGAGAATAGTCATAGTCATAGGGATAATGGTGTTGAAGAGGTGAAAAACGAAAATAGTAATGGAATTGATTAAGAAAACAGGTAAGATCTCATAGAGAATGGCTAGGAATCTGAATTGAATGATTTAGAAGGTGTTAGATAAGTAAAAACGGATGAAGAGGAAGGCATGACTGATCGGGGAAAGAATATTTAAGAGGAGATCAATGAATTATCTCAAGAGATAGGAGAAGATGGTGGTAATATTAACAGTGAAAAGAATGAAGAAAACTAGGTAGGTTAATTAAAGGTCGAAAGCAATAATCAAGAATTGCAAAAAGAGAAATTAAAAGTAGATAGAATTGATGAAGTACAAAGTTAAGCCATAGATAGGGATTAGTTAGAAAATGAAGATTAGTCAAGGGTAAGATAAGAATAAGATTTAGTGCAGTAGTAAGTATTAGACACTGATAATATGCTAAATGCCATCGAAAATGGGGTATCTAACGAAGGTGTTTCAATTCAAAATTTGCAGGATTAAGAGAAAAAAGATCAAATCAATCGTAGTAATAATGTTCAGCAATCACTTTAAGCACTTGGTGGATCAGACAACAACAACAACAACATTAGATAGTTGATGTCATCTGTAAGCGATGAGGATACCTTTGATAAAGCTGAAATGTAAATCATAAAATTGTTGCAGAATCTAAAGCAAGAACGGAAGACAAGTCTTGATTAAGGTTAATTCCTAAGTTAACAGGTTATTTAAGAAAGAGAATAAAAAGCTAAAATGCAGCTAGAACTCTAAGGAATGGAATAATAAATAGCTAAATTGCGACAAGACAACATGCAAGTTATTTAAGAAAATGACAAATTAGCTCAACTCAATAGAGATCTTCAAGAAGACAATTAAAGAACTAACGAGTAGATCAAGATAATCGAAGAAACACAACGAGAATCAGAAGATATGGTGTTAGAGTTGAAAGCACGTGACAGATAGAATACCGAAGAGCTGCATGAGAAAAGTAAATTTTTAGAGGAGTAAAAGTAATAAGTTAAAAAGTTAACGGAGGAATTAGCAAAGAAGGGGCAGATAATTGAGATATTGGAAGCAGGGAGGTAATAATTGGATAATTAGCTTGCAGCTGAAAAGGAAACGGTGTAGTATTTATCGGTGAAGGTTAAAAGATAAGAATAGGAAAGTAAAACGAAAGATGAAGGGATGAAACGATTGGAGGAAGAGAATAAAGGTTAATTAGCAGTTATTGATCGATTAATGGAAGACATGAAGTCGAAGGAGTTGAAGCTAGAATGCGTAGAATAAGAAAATAGATTGACGAATGAGAATTTGAAGTAGATTGAAGAATGCTTGTTGAGAAGTGAAGAAAAAACGAATACGATTGAGTTAGAAGTTATCAAGAAAACTGAACTCATGGAGAACTTGAAATCGAGTTTGCAAGTGTAGTAAGCTGAGGTGATGGTGGAGAAGTAGAAGAACAGGGAACAATAGGTAAAGATTGAGGAATAGGAGAGATAATTAATGGAATTGAGAAGGTAATTGAATGAAAAGGAGAATAGTTTAAGGGAATTTGAGGAAGAGAAATTGAACAGAGCTGCTGAGAACGAACGATAGTAGATTGCGTTGTAGGAGGCTTCGAAGTTGCTGATTGATTGCTCGCAAGCATTGCTGTAGAAGACGCCGTTGATGTCGGTTTCGTAGATGCGAGAGAGTTTTTGTTTGAATTCGTCGATTCATTCGTAGTAGTCAAATAGTTAGAGGAATATTAGCAATCCGAATAACAATAATGGCAACAACAACAACAGCAGCAATAATGGGAATCAGTTGGGAGGTTAGTAATTTGCTGAGAGAATCTTATTGAATAGTGATACAGTAAAAGATTAAGGAAGAGAAGTAGAATAATAGAAAGTGCAATAAATCAAGAATAGTGATTTAAAATAAGAAAAACTGGAAGGGAATAAAGATGGGGATGAGAGATAGGAAAATCGAACTGGAGTAGTGCATGTTGGAGAGCATTCAAGATGGTCTTGGGATGAAGACAAAGAAGCACATGAAGGTTAAGAAGAAGATAATGAAGATGAAGGGGAAGTAGAAAAATAGGAATTATTACAGCAAGATTATTTGAAATGCCCTGAGGAAGAAACTCAAAAGTAAACCTTCCCAGACACAGCGAGTATCTCTCCAAAGGATTAGCAAATATCAGAGGGATGTTACTCTGATTTCCAGTAATCTTAAGTCAAAAATATTGATACAAATATCTCACAGCAAGTATCAGAAGATGATGAGTTGATATTATAGTTGCAAGGTGCTCTCGTAGGAAATGCTTAAGAAGAGGTAGTTGAGGGGGTGAAAGATTAATTATCTACTTAAAAAGTATAAAAAAAGGAAGAATAAAAGGAAATTTAGTAAGAGAAAGAAATACTAAATGTTGTACATGTACCTAGCAAGCAAAAGAAGTTAAAGGATCGCATGATGAATGCTCCACCTTCGAAACCGTTCCATTTCTAAGGCACCACTGAGCACATCTAATAGCAGCAACAACAACAGAGGGTAGAGAGCAGTAGCAGTAGTATAGTTCCTAGCAATAATTTACAAGAATATCTCTCATCTCTGCATCAGTAATAGGATTTTGCATCAGTTTGGAAGGACGACTTGAGCATGTTTGAGTAGACTGCGTAGATGAAATAATTATTTGCATCGCCACCAAAGAATCTATTCGAAGAGAATCCATTCATCTCTGCGATGATGCAGCAAGCACAAGAATACGCCAAAAGAGGCCAACTTCAACAGTAGCAAGAGTAGCAGCAACAGCAACAAGAGACTGTCTCACTTCCACTTAGCTCCAAGGTACCTAAAAAAATAGACTTTTCTAAGGGAACTTCTTCATCAAGAAGTTATTATTCGGAAGGGAGCAGCAGCTAAAGACGGAGTAACGGATGGGTTTCTAGAGTTCAAAGATTGAATGAAGGCAAATACAAGGGAAACAAGATTGTCAGGGAGGAGAAAGAGTAAAGATAAGACAATAAGGAAGATAAGGAGATATTAGAAGTTAGAGAAAGAAGATGGGAAAGAAAAACTAATGAGAAGAGTGCAGTGAGTAAATAAGAGGATGAGCGAAAAGAGAATAAGATCTTGCGAGGAATCGAAGATGCTGGGGATGGAGATGATGATGGTGATGATAGTTGTCATGAGGATGCTAATGGGAAAGTATTATTCTAAAGTAGGAAGAAGTATCTTACATAGCAACTCAACTTCAAGTACATAAGGAAAACAAATGAAACAGAGGGTTAAGAGAAACAGGAGAAGATATAGGTAAACGCAAGAGTTGAAGTTAAGGATGAGAAAGAATCAGAAGATTCAGAAAGAAAAGAAGGTATTGCAAATGAAGATAAACTAATAGAAAGGAGGTTAGAGTAAGAAAACAACTAAAGACAAGAAGAAGGAGAAGAAGAAGATTATTCGTATTAAGACGAAGAAGACGATGGGCAGGATCACTCTAATGATGAGAAAGGCTAAATTATCCAACAAGACAAAGCACATGATGAGTCTAAGTACGCTGAAGATCACTGCAGATTGCTAACTAATACTGCTCAAGATTCACAAATCAAACAAATCTCTGAAGCATAGCATTTCCAATTACAAAAAGAACAGTTAGATTGCTGCAATACTGCGAGTCACTTCAATAATATAAACACACCTGAATATCTAAATATCTACGAATTAATCGGTGTTGGACAGATATTGTCTGCGAAGCAAGCAGCAGAACTTGTAAAAGAAAGATAAGATCATGCTACAATGCTATTACGAAAGAGATAAGAACAGAGTAGTCATCAGATACCTTAACATGAAGACATCTAAATGCTTGTTGCGATATGTTTTATTGTGAATGAGGAGACACAGTCTGCAGAAGTAACGCAAATCACAGCTTCGGTGATAAACACTGATAATGCGTAGATCATTGATGAATTCGATTAGATGATTTTCGGGAGCTAAACTGAAAGTAAAGTGAATAGCAGGAATTAGAATTAAAATTAGACTCTCTCAAGATCATTGAATTCTAGAGATTTTTCGTTTTCATACTCTGCTTTGAGTCAAAATCAGTAAAATTACATGAAACCATTTTCAAAGAATGCTAAAAGACTCTTGTCGAGTGAATCAAGGTATAAAAATACCAATTTCAATGTTAAAAATCAAGCGATTAATATGCATAAGAATTACGCATCTGATATTGGTAATTAGTAGAAGAACTACTATGGCAACAACAGCAGAAACACAAACAATTCCAGTCATTACATAACTGCAACGGCTACTAATACCTCTGATTTACAATACTTACCCCCTTCTAAAGGATTCGCTTATGGTTTCGCTAAGCTCTGTAATTTCCTGAAGCAATTCCTAGATAACTACAAATGTGCGCTGATTCTCGAGAACCAATCTGTTTAAGATCTTTTACATGATTGCTTCGTAAAATATCGTGTGCTACCTTGTGAAAGACATTTCTAGATATTCTATTCTTGCTTGTTGTTAGCTGATATGTTCCCAAGTTCTTTAAGTGGCTTGCAAGCTGAGATGACTTCGATTACAGAAGCTGCTTCGATTTTGAAAATTGAACGAAAACAACAACGAAAAAGTAATAATAATTATAATAACCTAAATACCTGGAATTCCCTTAATTTCTCTGATGCGAAGCTCTTCGGTAAGGTCATATCTGCTCTCTTAGCGAAAGGAATCACTGTGACAATTCGCATGCTTCGTCCGACGTTCGAAAGTGAAAATATGGTGAATTAAGCTGGAAAATACATTGCGAATATATCTTCATGTTTTCGACACAATCATGCATTTATGCTGTTATCCTTTCAACCTGGCAGAGACTAACCTACCAATCTAGGAAGCAGCGTCGTTTCCATTTCTGTTCTCGCCAGGGACAGCACTGGGAATCAATTCATCCATCTAACAGGTGCTCTAGGATTGCAATATGATTTCTACAGATGCGATGTGAGTCCGTTTTACTTCTATTTTATGAGTTACTTGGCTGCGTTAAACATATCGACCAGCTTACTCACGTTCTTATCGATCTCTGAGCATGAAGCATTGATGATTTAATTTCTTGATTTGCTCCATTACCAATAAAACCATATTAACCAATATCAGAATAACCATAAGTAGTAGCAATTACAGATACGACCGACATCATCAAAATAATCTCGATCTACGCATAATAATTCAATTGTTCTATCAGAGTAGCTCTCTTCGTTCATCGGGATTAACTTAGACAATCTCGTTGAAAAGTTTAAACCTTCATTTGATTTCAAATTACTCTTCCACGCACTTGTGTCAGAAAACATCTAGTTATAGTAATACATAGCGTCGGTATCTGCAACTGCACCAAGTACATCGGGATCTTAACTATCCCCAACATCAGCAACATCCTCTATTCAACATCTCTTCAAGAAATGGATGTCCTAATGAACTTTAGTTAATATCTAAAGTTCCAAACCATATTCTCTTTATTTATAATTGCTTCCTTATTTGTGCTTCCTTTGATAAACAGTTGAGATTAGCTTATTTTAGTCCCTCTCAAGAGCATTTTACAATTCTTTTCAATGAATTCAATGAAATATTTATGCTTTTTTTTAGAAGGATTTGTCCTAAACATTCCTGAAAATATTATTATTTTTCATTTTAATCGATGTCCCCATAATCCCCTAAAATATCTCTATCTTTCTCTACGCGCACCTCGAACACTTCCTCTAGCTGGGATCTGACAAGGAATTACGATAGATTCTGCAGCGTTTTTAAATCCCTCCTGCAGCACCACAGTCAAATATCTCTGCAGACACCCAATCATCCAACCCCCCAATGACTAATCCAACGATACCTCCTAAATTAACTCAGCCTTAATCAAGCAGTCCAAGTATCTTCTCCGCTTAGCATTCCCCAGCATTATCTACATCGTCTCTAAACACCGAAAGAAAGAATAATAATTCCCTCTTTGCATCGAGTTTCTTCGGTTTAGCCATTAAACTCATCAAAAGTGGTTTTCGATTTAAAAAAGAGCAACTCTTGACATTCAAGAAGAACCTCCCTCATGAAATTAAGCAGCGCTATGCAGAGCAGATCGAATAGCTCATAGGAGCCAAAAGAAAGCCAGAACACACTAATAACAACGCTTAAAATATGAATAATAAACTACATAAATCGGCAAATACTTTAAATATTGTCAAGAATCATCATAATCTTCCATTTTCAATGCTGTCTTCGCCGATATCGTCAACGTCTTAAATATCAGAATGCACGACTACTGCAACTTAAGTATCACCTCCGCTTGCACCGCTAAATAACCCAACGAAGCAGCAGCAGCAGCAATAGCAGAATTATCTCTAAAACGAGAAGAATATTATGAATTTTAAATCAAATCCCCAAGCTGATGAAATCATAATCAATTCGAAAGTAGGAGAAATATCAAAAGAAGCACAAGAAATCAGATAACAACAAGTAGGAGAGATCAGCCAAGAATAATAGGATAATATGTTCTACAAACAACAACATACACCATTTAGTTATAGTAACACCATCGAATAAGTTTAACGGAAAGCTTCTACGATTCCAACATCTTCTTAGGACGATCTAATATCGATAAGCTTAGCGAAACAACGAGAGTTAATCAGCAGCGAGAGCAATCGAACTCTAGATCTCCTATTTGTGATCGACTACGAATGCAATTAGCCGGGGTATGAAATCATCGAATTCCCAATCGTCGTCATCGATCTGAAAAAACAAAAAATAATCGATTAATTCCATACCTACGTGAAACCAACCATATCGACTAGGATCAATTCGTACATTTCAAAAATCACGGGGATCGTGTAGAAAGATGTCATGTACGCGCCATCCTTCGAATAAGTGCTTTGCAAAGCTGAAGCGTTTCTCAGCAAATATCAAGATTACGAAGGATGCATTCTCTATGATTGCGATAGCGATTGCTAGTATCTCAAAAGCGAATTCGTTAACAAGAAATGTCTTCCATAAAACCCCTTATTCTTGACATACATCAACTTAAGGAATGTATTTCCCTTGGAAATCAGCGGTGGTGTCATTAACAAATCGCTCTCTCATGCCCAGTAGATCCTTTCCATGGAATTTCAAGGAAAGAAGCATCGTGGAATCGATGATGCTAGGAATTAAGCTCTAGTCTGCATCGAATTATTGAAGCGAGGGTTTTAATTCACTAGTTTCATGATTCAACCGTAGTTTATCAAGTAAGAACCGAAACAATGCGTGAAGAGCAATCTCTTTAACTTATACGAGTACAATACACACTTCTTGCTCATCAAACTCGAAGCAGAGAAACCTTCTTAAGCATAAACTCCGAATGGATAATAATAGTATGATCATTATAAAAAATATGTAAAATTCACTTGCTTCTTGACGGTGAAGAAGGAAGAGCCCGTCAGTGCAATCCATAGAGTTAAGGACAGCACGTTTTATTTTGATTTTACAACTTCCTAAGCTTCAGGAACAGGACTTCCATAAGGCAGTAATCTCAAAGATAGCAATCATAACACAGCTAATAGTAATAGCAGCAGCTTCCATAATGCTAATGTCTAGAGCTATTAGCACCCTTAATACCCTCAAAATTCATCTCATCATGGTCATATGCAACATAAAAACCCAATCTAATAGCATGAAAGTGCATTTAGCACTAATTTTTCAGCATATCTAGCTAAATTCGGTATCGAACGCAACAAGACTGCCCTTGTCTTGCTAGGTTTCGATAAAAATGAGTTTAGTTCTTTCTAAAAGAGTGCGAACCTCTCATAACCTGACAAAGAATTATTCTTTCATGATAAAATCATCTACATAGATCATAATTTAGTATCGTTTTCAGGGTTTCTGGAGTATTTCAAAGCAAAAGACATTCAGGTTGCCTAAGGTGGGAATCCTAGAAAATCTTCCTTCTCAGCTTCCACGCCGCATAAAATACGAAAGAGCTCGATTAGCGATGATTCACTAGCAACTGCTGCACGAAATGACAGTTATTAAATCACGCACAAAGCAGATTAGAAAATATCACCTGCAGTAGTTGCCTAAACTGAACATAAAAGAAAAAGAAGCACACAAGAACCTATCACAAATGAGAAAAATACTGTAAATTCATAGATAGTTGCTAATAGCGCAAGTACGATGAATAATGGAAATGGAATGAATGGTGGAACTCATGGTATGATAACCTTCCCTGAAAATCACACTTAGCCTGGTCAGACAGCAACAAGTGGAATTGATAACACTTAGTCCTTCACGAATGAGTAGATAATCTAATACTTGGAGAACGATGATTTCTGCATGAATTTCATTAATTTCATTCTTGTTAACCAACGAAAATTACAAGAATATCAAGATCTAGCGTATCATTGGTAGTACATCAACAACAAGCCGCAATGATATGAGATGATTCTTGATCGAAATGAAGGGAAATAATGGAGAAACAATGGAGTTTTATTGTTATTAAATGACTATGAAAAATATGATAAATTAGTTAAAAATTTCAAGATTAAAGGAGAAAATACGATTCATATTATTAAATTTACTTGCATGTCTAAAATCTGTTGCATAATGAACAAAAAAACAATTGTTTAGTCTAGAAACACTTATGTTAAACAGCATTCTATTGTGAAGATTGTCCGCAGCTGATAAGGAGGGGGAATGTATTTTAGCAAAATAGGAAGATTTCTTGAATTGTTTGTGGAGAAAGAACTGCTTTGGTTTGGCGGAAAATAAAAAAAAACATATCGCATAAGGTTTTTTTGATTCTTACTAATTTGCTAAATTGAAAAGAGACAAAGGATAGAGAGTAACTTTCTAGGAAAATATGGAGCAGGCTGAAGAAGAGAGAGCAAGAAAGCAGTAGTTCTTGTGCAAGGAAATCATCGAGGAACACTATGATCCAGCTGAATTCGAGTAGTACTGCAGAGATGTAGTAGTTCATTCTTCACTCAGCGATATAAGTAACCTACAAAATAAGGTCTTATATGTATGGCAAAGATGATATTGTTTGAATGTAGCCTCTCTGGACATCGATAAGTGGGATTTCTTGGAGCTAAAACTAGTAAACAAGTTAATTCTATTGGGGAGTTGGATGTTTGGGTTATTTTCTCTCATGAGAATTATATTTTTGCTCTTTTTTTTTCAAAGATAGTGAAGAACTACAAGTAGTTCGCAAAGACACTGCATGAACAGCAACAATCAGCTGAAAAGCATTAAGCCGAAGCAGCGTTGCAGGAAGATCAAGATTTATTTGAACAATACGAAAGCAAAGACGACGATAAACTACGTGAACGCAGCGAAACAGAGATGATTTTTGAATAATTCTAGAAGAGCTTAGTATCAGCTCAAAATACTGATTTTTCTTCGACAGTCTGGTAGATTCCAGAGTATTCAAGTGCATCAACAAAGCAAGCGTAAACTGGGAATGGTGGTAGTACTGCTAATATAGCTGCAGCTATTCCATAAGATCCATTTACATATTCTTCATTTGAATCCTTTGAAAAGACAATCAAAATAATAGATCCTCTTCCTGCTCCTCCTTTAAATCATGCATTCAGCAGCAAATTGGAAAATAAGGTTACATTAGAAAAGTAGTAGTCTAAAGATAATACTCCAGAAAAAAATAACAAATTAAAGCAAGGAGAATAGTAAAAATAATAACAAATTGTGTTACCAATCTTAGCTAAAACTGCGAGTAAACCTGACTGTAATGGTAGTAATGCTAAGAAAGACAAAAAGGAGGAGAATAGTAGTTGTAATAATGGAAAAATAAATGAAAAAAATGGAACTGAAACAAAAGAAACAATTGTTCTCACAAATAAAGAAAATCAACCAACAAAAGAAGTATCTCTAACTACAACAGGAGTTATATCTGAAGCTGCTATAAAGGATCAATAAAAATAGCTCGCTGAAGCAGAAAAAGAAGAGAAAAGATGGAGTTCGAGTAGCAACGAGAGTAATGGTACAAATGCAGTTTAAGAATTAGAACTCAAGAAGCGATTAGAGGAATTAGAAGCAAATAATTACAGCTAATTAAGGCAAGTCAATGCGTACAGTGGCTGTGTGAAATCTGCTGAGGCTAAGGGAGTCGTAAAACTTGCTTGCAAGAAGCTAGGTCTCAGTGAATTAGCTCAAAGAAAAGATGTAATTGTCACAGTGCCTGAAGAAAAAATGGTTTAATCGGGGTTATTTGGATCGTTAACTGCATTTTATGTGATTAAAACTCGTCCAATGGACTGGGAGGTGCTAAGAAAGCTTGAGGATTTCGAGTGGCTGCATTAGACTCTCACAAGAATGTATCCAGGTGTAGCTGTGCCTTCGTTGAAGATTCCAAACAAGAAATCTGCTTTGAAAAACAACACCAACACATATTTGGAACATTTCTTAGCTTTCTTGATTAACAACCCTGAGTTACGAAACAGCTAATTCCTGATGGATTTCTTGTCGCTAAGTGATCAAAAAGCGTTTAGAGCCAAACTTAAAGACTCCAGGAAATTCCCTAAACCTAAAAACATTGCTTATGTGCTCAACAGAGATGGATTTGTAAACATAATAATACCAAGGAGGGTTAGAATTGCATTGCTGGATATGGGAGGGGAGATTATTAAGCAGTTTTGTTATTATCTTTGTAGGTACGCTTGGACTACACGAGATTGGAGAGTAAAACTGTTGATGAGTCATTAGCTGGGTTTTTAGATGGCACGGAGATATTCTATTAGAAACTGAAGAAACTATCGAAGGAGCTGATGGATAGGTTAGCGGGAGTTTCAAATATTCTCTGCGAGATTGGCTGCGTGTTCACTAATTTGCATTCGCATACTTTGAACTTTCAACATCAAGTTGCTAAGCACGCTGATATCAAGGTATTATTCATTGGGAATCTTATGGAGAAACGCTTGACATTATTGCATGGTTTGATTTGCTTTTTCAAGGTGAATGCCGTCTTGGATGCGTATAAAGTGATGAACAACATTAACATGATGCAAGGAACAAGCACGAGAGAATAAATCAGAATCATCGAGAATCATTATTTGCAATTTTTCAAGTTTCAAATGGAACACAATAACACTCTCCGGTAGCTTTCGAAGCTCAAATAAGGACTCCAAGATGAATATGCAGATCGATTGTGTAATCATATTTTTCATTTATTGTATTGTTTATTCCTGGTATTCCTCTTTTATCTTAATATTATTGTGTTTTCAGCATCAAATGCGATGATTATCTCCCTTAAAAAAACATTCTCTTCGTCTTCCTCACCTGAAAGTGTCGACTAACCTTCTCGAAACTGCGAAGTCCTGCGTGATCAAGTTGCGTTTTACACTGCACAGTTAGATTCGTAGATCACACAGTTCCTCAACTAGAAAGCTGCAGGTTATGCTACAGAATTCTCAACATATGCCAATCTCTCGCGATGCTTCCAGCAAGAGGTATATTTCTTAATAAATCAAGAAAGAATCTACTTTCATTATTAATATCCCCTCCTCCCCCCCAAATACATAAATTCCCCCTTTTCTAATTTACTAAATTTTCCGTTGAATCCACCCCCAAGATATTTCAAGAAACAAAGCACAAACATGCAATTTGATTCTTAATATGGACATATTACATTGTAAATTTGATTTGATTTTTTTTTTTCATTGAATTCATTCATTTTATTTTCATTCTTTTCTTATTCTTTTTCAAATATCAATCTTTTCCTCCTTCCAGATGGAATTATTCTGGCGCGATGCTGGCAGATGGTTGGAGGAAGTTAAGAGATCTTCTCATGGTAGAGGTAGTAGTAGTTCAAGCAATATCAAATTAGAATTGATGAAAAAGCCATTCAGAGATTGAGTGATATGGCCAAAAATATTTAAAATTCAAAGAGAAAAACATGTTTTAAAATCTGCATGTATTTATTTATAAAATGGGGGGGTTAGATATATAAAAATTGACAAAGCTTCATCATGATCAGAGGATGTATGGCAGCATGCCTCTTGAAAAAGCTAAGCAAGTTAAATGAGGGAGCTTGAGAGAGCAGAGAGAATGCAGGATTTATTGTGGGAATCCACAATGCACTAAAAACTCAACGGTGAGGGTGTGAAGCCTGAAAGTAGGTGCCGAATATCTAAATGTCCTGATCCTCCCAAAGTTAAAGTCAATTTCTCTCTCCTGTTCCTTCTCACCTTGCAGTAAAATTAACAAAACAAATTGTTTGATTGTTTGATTGATTTTTTTAGTTTTTTCTCTCTTGATAAAGGAAGTGTTGAGAAGTAGTCGTTAAAAGAACTGTAAATCGATTCCCCAAAAAAATAAATTATTAATTTCATAAGGATTTCTCTGAGTGTTTGGTATTTTCTTAAAAATATGGGAAGTATTTCCCCATATGATTAATTAAAAGTGAACCTGTAGAGATATGTTACAGTTTTCATAATAATCAGTGCTTATTTTGAGAGGTTTATCTATTGAAATTATGAGAATTTAAATCGCAATTAATAATATTAAACCATGTAAATTCTCTGCACAAATAAATTATTTTATTTGTCCAATTGTAAATTACATTTACAAAACACATTTGACTCTCTTCCTCTTTGAATATCTCTCCTTCCCTCCCCTTCTTGATAACAAAGCTTACTTTTTACTTAAAACAATATCCCTCCCCCTTCTAAACGCATCTAATTAAATTTTGAATGTTTATTTGATTTCTTATTTTTGGTTTAAAATTTGAATTTTATTTTTAATATCTTTATGTTTATTCTTTCAATATGATAGCAATAAATTACTTGCTTAGTTTACAATTATGAGAATTATCTTATGAGAGACGCATAAAATGGGGGGATGATATTTATAAAGTAACAAACAGTAAATCGTGTTTGTTTTTATGATTTGTTGATGATGATCTCTTGTACAAATTGAAAATTTTCACAAGAAGCGCGAACAAAGTAATAGCCAATCTTCATCGGCTATCCTCTTAGTTATCTTCTTTAAGTCTTTTTTTGTTGTTACATTATATTGTCAGCTTTTTGTTTGAGTGACAATAATATTTGATGTACAATTAAGATGATCATTCTTATCTTCTCTTTTTAGATTGAAATCGATTCGAAGTGAGTGTATTTGTTTTTGTTATTCTCGCAATGACAGCAGAGTACTAAGAGAGATATTGAAGATTCTACCAATTTAAAAACTGTGTGATCCTCTTCGTTTTAATATAAATCTGCTCTTCTTCTCTATTGTCTACACTCATCTTACGAACATGTTGCATTATTTCAAACTGTCGGCTGAAAAACTGCATCAAATATTTGTCTTTCTCTTCAAAAAACCAAACAACTTGCTAGTAATAAGAAATTATTGATTTTATTAATTTTTCGTAATCAAAATGAGAAACAACTAGTGGCAAACTCATTTGATCCAATTAATCTTTATATGCTCTCCCACAGATTCACTCTCTCATTTCAAGTTATTAGCCTTTAAAATACATGCTCTCCTTATCTCCTATTTTCTTTCTTTTAATTAATACTTTCGTAATCACCATTTCCCCACAATAAAAAATGAACAATTCGAAAAGAAATAAACAACTTAAGGATACACACATAAAGGTTCTTTTTTGTTATCTAATTAGTTGTTTAACCTACCTATTTAATCTACACATGTGAAATATTCAAAGCATTCATCGAAATCGTCTGTTTATCTTTAGCACATTATTTCAGTTCTTGTAAACGTTTTATGGAGGCCTATTGTTTGGAAATCAACAAAAACACATCAGTCATAGATTCATTATTATTCTTAAATATGAAATATTTCACATAAGATGGTTTACTAACTAAACAAATAAATATTAATAATAATTTATAGTTTTACCAGAAAACAGTAAGGTTAGGTAATTTCCCACCATACTTCTTCTCCAGACATTCCTCAGGTATTTTCTCAAAAATCTTATTGAATTTATCTTTCTTGAGCATTGTGATTTTCTCAACACTCTCTTGATCCATCATAGCACTGACGATACTCCAAGAAGTTTTGAGTCCAAAGGAGGGATTCAGGATGTAAGTTTTATCCATACAAGCACAGTAATTTAAGGACATTGTCTGGATAATTAACTTCAGTCCATTAATGGGTAAATCAAACAATCCCATGTTGCCAGTGTCGATGATAAACACCCAATTCTCTATATGATAATTCACGAACATGTACTTCTTTATCATATCCTGCAGCACACACAAGGCTCGAATGACATTCGCTTCACCTTGCTTTTGTTCAAAGAATGGATTCAAATATTTGTGTTACTTTCTAGATTATGATTCTTTTTATTACCTTTTTTAAGTCAATTTTAAGGCAATCAAGTACAATCACAGGACGCATCTCTTTATCTCTTCCAACTAAGTACACAAACCCACTCTCTAATAGAGCCTTCGAAGTTGGGTCGATGTTGTGCATTGTAGGGTCAGATCTCCAAGTTACATGGTCTTTTGTGTGCTATTCAAAGAATGCCATTAATAAGCAACAGTAACTCTAATAGAGAAGGAGTAGTTCATGATATAAAAGACTATTTAGTTTATGCCAATTTTTCTATCTATTTCACACTTTTAAAAACCCATTTTCCCATGCAAAAAGAAAAAAACTATCACACTAAAATAATTTGTTTTCTAACCAACACTCATCCTCCGCTGGTAAACTCTCTTTTAATAACTCTCTTGAGCGGTATTATGGTAATTTTTAGTATGAAATTGTTTTAATTTTTGTATTAGTTTTTTATGTAAATTATCTGTAAAAAGTTTTATCTAAATGCTAAATCAAATATCCGAAAAAAAGACAGAATAAGAAATCTTACTTTAATCAGCTGTTTGATGTCAAACCTGGCACTGTAGCACATCTTAAGACTATCGACTTATGTCCAGCTTTTGAAAATCAAAACCAATTAAATTATTCATTTGAAACAATGTTCGATATTTATTTATGTTGCAACCAATCCTTCAACTAAATCAGTTCTAAAAATCTAAAATATTACTCTGCAGGTAGTTGTATTTTCTCAGCTTTTATGGTCGAATCAAATTACGCTATACCCTACTATTCAAATGCAGTGAACTACACGTTATGATATATTTTTCTTCCTGCTTTTTTTCCTTCACCATGAAGAACGTACAGATCTTTTTTCAATAATAACAATATCAAAAATACAACCTAATCATTCATCAAAACTCATATAATTACCAGTGTGCTAGATCTCCTTAAATGAAGCTGGAGGTAGCAGAAAAGATGGATCAAATCCAACTGCAGGATCAATTTATTATGCCTGTGGTTCCATATTCGATGAATCTATGCTATTTTATCACGTTCAAAAGTTATTGGGCTTTTATTTCACAAAATTATTAATTAAAACTAATCGTTTTTACTACTCTTTAGGTTTTATTCGATCTTAAAATGCTGACTTCTCCACGATTTAGTTTTAGGAAAAACATTGCTTGTTTGGGAGAATCTCCCAAGAATAATTCAGTCAAAAAAACACTTGAATGAGTAGTCTACTTCTCCGTTTTTCTGATTTATTCTTTTTTCCCTTGTTTAAATCTTAAAAGGTGCCTTATCAGTGTGTTTTTGACCAATGGGGAGTTAAATTATGAAAGCTTTATTTTATTTGCAAGATGAATGAAGTTAAATCATTATGTAAATCTTAATTATTTTTACAAGGTGAAATAAAATACTAAAATAATTAAATTTTTCATTTTTTTTTTACCCGATTTTGAAAAATGGTTGAAGATTCATAAATAAATCTAATACCATCATAGACTAATAGATATTTCTTTATTAAAAAATAATAATTTCTTCATAAGAATAAGATCCATACTAATTCTTATGAAGGAGAAAGTGTCCAAACAAAAGGAATTCAAATTAAAACAAAAGCGGAAAGTTTTATTTCTTAATTTTGAAATAAAATTAACAATTTTTAAACAAGTCAATTATTCGCATGCACGATTTATTCATTCTCTCATTTACAATAAGGAAAATATAATTTGAAACTTGAGTTTGTTTTATTTGAAATGTTTTTATTTTTTTTAAATATTTAAATTTTTTAATTATATTTATTTGTTTTTAATTTTATTTATATTTTTATTTATTGTTTGGATGTTTTGGACAAATGGAATTTGCGCTAATGTTAGCTTACAAATTATTATATCTAATAGTTATGAGAAAATGATCAGAATTGTATAAATCGGGATTCAATGAGAGTGAAAATGCTGGAAAGATAATATCTTCTAAAGTTCATAGGCATCATGCCTTCTGAAGAGGTACTTGCTTATCAAGAGCAAGCGTTCTTAACAATTCTTTAAGTAGTTAGTTTTTCCTTTGGTAGTTATCTATTAGATCATTGGTGCTTTATGAATTTGACATATGAGAAATTCCTATTTAGATCAGTAAAACATGTGTGCAATGTAGCAACACTTGGGTGGAATACATTCTCAGTT
>Ga0302271_10001466_pt1 | contig 22584 bp, 38 predicted proteins | sample III_Bog_N1_1_FD_198767 | JGI IMG/M metagenome (GOLD analysis project Ga0302271, IMG submission 198767) | Peat permafrost microbial communities from Stordalen Mire near Abisko, Sweden - III_Bog_N1_1 | ecosystem: Environmental > Terrestrial > Soil > Wetlands > Peat | place: Sweden: Abisko... | reverse complement strand
GGTTCCGTTATAACCAGTTGATATAATTCTTTGATTAAGAGCAATAATTGCTCCAACTTTTTTTGAAACACACTTGGATTCTTTTCCAAGTAAATATGCTGCTTTAAGAAAAAATATTTTCATCTTTATCTGGAGTTACTGGATTTTTAATAAGAGTATCTAATATTGCAATATTATTATCAAGAGCATGTCGCAACATAATTGAGTATTTGGTCCAATCAATTACGGGTTCGCTTTGTGCTTTACGCAAATTTGTTGTAACCGTTTCTAATATACTTTTTTCTAGTGTGTTCATTCTGCCTCCACTGTTAATTTAACCACAATTGTCATTTCTATTTTATTTACAATACCTTTAAAATCTACTCCTTGAGTAACTCTTTCAGTTTCAATTTTTGCAGTACTCCAATGTACCTTTTTAGATTTTAAATTTATAATATCTTTAAGTTCTTCTGTTATAAACTGAGACCCTAAATCGTTATATTGTTTTTGTGTGTAACACTTTGTTTGATGTATAATCATAGTACAAATATAATCATTAAAAGGATTCTAATAATATCATTATTGTTAAAGTTGAGTTAAAAGTTAATGTTCATCACGATAACATTAAGCCATTAAAACCGTCTTAATGAATTATCAGAGATACATTAGAAGCAATAAAAAAGGGAAGATTTCTCCTCCCTTTAGTTTTAAATTTCTATCTTGTTGATTTCATCAATCACGATTTGAGGGTTCATTTCGAATTGCGGAATCGTTTCATAGATAGCTTGAGTGTATCCGAATAATCTGAATACCTTTCCACCGTCTTTCATTGCTGTTGGGCCATATCCACAAACATTGATGATATAAACGTATGGAGTTCCAAACTTGTTACAGTATGTCTTCCATTTGTTTTCTACGTTTCCGTATCCATCTTGTTCATCACTGATAATCAAAACGCGATCATATTGTTGATTTGTTTGTACAAATAAGTCAAAACATGATCCAAAATCAGTACCGTGACCTTGACGTCCACTGTATCCTTTGAATTTTTGTTTCAAAGTATTTACAGAGTCATTAGGATTCCAGCCAGTAATTTTTTCTGCTCTATCTGCAAAGTGATAAACGTCTCCATTTACACCCTTAGCAAAAGTTGCAGCTACAAGAGCAGCCTTTTCAGCAGGAGTCGAATTAATTTGACAAGCTTTTCCATCCTTATCACTTTGAACGTGTGAGTAAAAACCCATTGAGCCTGAAGTATCAAATACAACTGCGGTTCTTCCTTCTGGTAATAAATTTTCAAGATTAGGAATTGAAAGCTCATAAGCTATTCCTAAAGCCTTTGTAACTTTTGCCATTGCTTGTCCCGAAAATTCCAATGTCATTATTTCTAATGCAAGGTCAATTTGGTGAGGCCATATAAGTGATTGCTTGATAAGCTTTTCATTCACTAAAAGATCGCAAGCAAGGTCAAGAACTTCCATGTTGTTTGTTTGTAAAATATTTCTCAATTTACGAACAAGAGCAAGATAACCAATTTTCTTGGTTTTAATAAGTTCAATATAGTTATCAACTTTAGCATCATTAAGAACAATCTTAGCTTGTTCAACTGAAAGTTCTCCTGATTTAACTGCTACTGCAACTTCTTGTCCAGACTTTGTATTCTTGTCTTCAGCAGTATTGAATTGCTTCAAAATGCCAAGAACTAATGCTCTGATAGCTGGGATTTCCATCACAGTTTCTTCTGGAGTTAAAAATGAAAAATCATATTCCTTTTCAAATTTAGTTCCTTTTATAGCTTTCTTGAATTCATCTAATGATACTTTTACTGTACCATTTGTAGTTGTTGCATGAGGGTGAACCAAATTAACAATATCAACAAGACTTATACCTCTTGACTTCATTTGATATTTTGCAAGAGTGTATGCATCTGAGTTTTCAATTGCATCTTTGAAACCCTTCTTTAATGAGTTTGGCATTGGAGCCTTAGCGCCATTCTTTGCTTGATAACAAGCTAAGATTTCAGCCATATCATCAAGACGATAGATAATACCTCCACGATTAACCTTACGGTCTCTCTTTGAGAAAAATCTTTTTGCAAGTTCGGTTCCTGATAAATGAGCAATAAGTTCTACTGCGCCATAGTGTGTAACACTTCTTTGACCAAACACTGTACGTGCGTAGATAAGAGCTTTTGCAGCAAATAATGGGTTTTTCTTAGCAACTTCATTAAGAACTTCCTTAAATCTCTTTTCACGTTCAGTTTCCTTTTCGTAAAAAGTATTAGATAAGCCTGTTGAAAGAATGCCTATTAATTCTTTTTCAGCTTTTTGAGTAAAGCCTGGGCCACCTTGTAATGTTACAGTTGGCTTTTGATCTGGGATTGATACCCTCTTTTCATTGTACTTTGACATAACTATTAATTTTTTAGGTTAAAGAAATTTGTTTATTGTATTTAGTATTTAATTTTGCTTTGTTATTTTTTTAATTGCTTCTTGAATAGTTGATGCATTTAAAAAAACAAAATTAACATTTCCGTTTTTATATTCAACACCATCCCAGGAATTTGCAGAATCCCTATAAATTATTTTATAATCATTTAATGAAAAGAGTGTTTTTTTCTCTATTTCATCAAGAACATTTTCCATGTCATTTGTTACTGACATATTTCCTAGATTGCTATCAACAATCCATAAAATCTTTTCATCAGTTCCATCTGCAATACCATACGTATAATTTGAACGTGACATATATGTTGTTTTTAAATCAACAGTGCCCGAGAGTTAAATTCCCGGGCACGTTAATAAGTTTCAAATTTTGAAAAATAATAACTGGGAAATTTGGCGATGAGGTTGTTTAGCAATTATTTTGGAATAGCGATGTAACTCATTGGCCTTACCACAATTAGTAAGTATAGATTATATATACAGCAAAAAGCTGATAGTTTTAATGGTTAATGTTAAAATTTTGTTAATTATTCGTATGAAATTAAATTGTTTAAATTTGGAATATCTTTAACTTCCATATCATGTGCACTGTCTCCACATTTACATGCTCCACAGGTACATCCATTATAATCTAGCAAATTCCAAAACCCTGTACATTTATATGAATTTTCATCTTCATTGAGTATACCTGCATAAAAATAACTCCAAGCAGGTTCTATGATTTCCTCTTCGGTTATCACTTCTTTACCTGCATATATACCATTTTTATCGTATTTTTCAATTGTTCTTATTAATTTTTTCTTTGGATTAATTGAAAAGTTCCAGGTAGGATTGGCTGTTGTTTCGGGATACATGATTAATTTTATTTTAAAAAGTGATTAATTTTAGGTGCGAATGTGGGAGTCGAACACCACTATCCTGAGGTTATGAGCCTGAGATGATCTATTGACTGTTTAAGTCAAAATCCGTTTCACTCTTTCGCATGTATTTTTCTACCTTTTATCCAACCTAAAGTTAGATATTCAGTAAGACTTTCTTTCTTTATCATATATTCAAAGAAAATTTCAAAAAGTTCACCGAGTAGCGGGTATCCGATTCGGACGGATGACAATCTTTAACAGACTGTGTCGGGTTATGGGCCCGAAGAGTTAGTCCTCTACTCTAACCCGCGATATATTTTTATTTTGCCCACTCGTTGGGCCAATTGTTAGCATCCAAAATTGGTTTTTTGAGTGCTTCTTTCATTCTATTTAATCTCCAATTTAATTCCTTTATATCAGCGCCTGCATAATTATTTCTTCCAGTTGCATATGCAACTGGAATTCCTTTATCGTAATGAACTTCAGTTAAAAAGAAATCTCGTTCATCGGAATTATCATATATTCGAGTTAGTACTCGTATGTTCCAGTAGTGATCAGGTGCTTCTTTTTTCATTTCTTTGTTGTACCCCCTATGAGATTCGAACTCATAATATGTTTAATACTTTCAATTCAGATAATGTAAGAATTATGATATTTTTGTCTTGATTTTGTTCCAAAACACATTTCATTTTTCTTTTATCATCCACTCTGCCATCTTTAGATTTCCACCAATGGCCCTTTATTTCTATAAATGTATCTGATTCTGGTAGATAAAAATCTGCGAAGTAACTATGAGAATAATCCCCGTCAAATAGCGTGTATAAAATTCGAGTTTTAGGACGTGCCCAATTGATCTTATTTTTGTTAAGATATTCAGCGTATTTTAATTCCCAAGTACCTTGGACTTTTACATTTTTATTATCATGCGGGCAGAAAATTTCATAATATCTAGTTTTAACGTATCCATTATTTGTTTCTGATGCCGATTTAGACATTTGTTGTTTTGTTTCTAAAGTATGATGTTTGTTCAAAAACGTTGGCACATATGTGCCAGCTATAACACTAGCTTTCCATGAATCATTCTGTGATTTAACACGCTTATCAGTTTCTTTAGTTAATCCTTTACTCCAATTTTTATTGCCTCCTCTTGGTTTTTCTGGTTCACCTTTTCTATGTATGAGACAATGTGAAAAGTGAGAGTTTAATGATTGTGATTTAATAAATTCTTTACCGCATTCACATATATAAATGTCATCTTTTTTATATATAGATGGTTTTAATATCTTTATATGAATCTTGCATTTTGAACAATGGCTATTATAAGATTGTGATTTTTCAAATTCCTTTCCGCAATTACAAATATACATTTTTATTCTATATATTCATGCGAATTTGGAAAAGTGAACAAACTGTAATGAGTGCCCTAAAAGGGATTCGAACCCTTACTTTTACGCCTTTTAAGGACGTTGTGCCTCTTCCTATTGGGCTAAGGGGGCAGTTGCCTTTCGGCAATGTTTTGTTACTGAGCAGGTACGCTATCAATTACAATAGTATCAACTTGAGCTGTAGAATCGGTATTAGTAGATTCAGTAGTTGTGGGTGTTGATTTACAAGCTGCGAATGAGATTAAAGCAAAAGCAATGAGAGCAAAGAATAATTTTTTCATGTTAATTTTTAAGATTAGTTTATTTAAAGATTATATATCACTTCATTAAAAAGTTTTGTAAAAAATGAGAAAAAAGCGCCAAAAAGTATTTTTCAATCCACGAAGTAACCTTTCGATTCACTACATATTCTACAATATCGTTAGAGCCATTAGTTGTTCATGCTAATCTGTACGCATCTCTGCTTTCATGTGCCACCGCAACACGGGGATTCTCCATGCATATACAATGTGAATAAACGGGATTCGAACCCTATCTTCCTTTCCGTTCTGTGCTGCCTCATCCCGTTCAATCCGGGTGGCGTGCATTCTAACTTCATGGTGTGCGCCATTACACTTTTTATCCTCTGAGTGTTTCGAACCACTCAGTCACCGGGTGACAGCCTAGTGATTTGTACGTCTAGAAGGAATCGAACCTCCAAAGTTTAAAAGAGTTGTACACCTCTTTTTCAACCTCTGATACCTCTATGGGTAGCCACTTTTAACCCGATCGTACGTTAAAAGCTTGCGCCCCTTCGTAATCATTGACGTAAATTGTGCCCCTCGTGGCATCGAACCACGGTCCCCTCGACTACACTACTCTTTCTAGATTCAAACGTTATTCCTCTAGACATCTGAAGTTCATCTACCTCTCTACACGAACTTGAATAATCATTACATTTCCTGCGCAGAATTTGTACATCCATTCTCGTCATTATGCTTCAAGTTTCGGCTTCACCCGAACGCTCTACCCCTGAGCTAAGAGGGCATTTGAATTTCTATGCAAGGTAACTGGCCTTCTATAAAATCCTAACAGTCTTTGTGTAGCCCGTAGGGGAATCGAACCCCTGTCACTGGGCTGAAAACCCAGTGTACTAACCCCTATACGAACGGGCCTTTTTTAATAGAAATACAAAGGTAATATAAATTCTTGACAATAAAAAATTTATTTTACTTTTTTTCAATTTTTCCTTCAATGGGATAGGAACGTTCACCCCAATATTCAATTCTTTTTACTTTTTTAAAGCCTAATCGTTTAAACATTGGAATTAACCCTTGATGCGCTACTGAAGCCTGAACTATAGTATCCATTGGCATCATATTAAAAAGGTCGCTCAATATCTCTGTGTATCTGCCGTGACCTCTTTCAGCCATATTAATATATCCTCCCATTAAAATTAACAATCCCTTTGGGTATTTTTCAGATATTTCATAATGATAATCAATCCACCCATACGGTGTTTCCAATCTTTTTGTTTTCATGGTAGCGAGTACGGAATTCGAATCCGTGTCGTAGACTTGAAAGGCCTATGTCCTAACCTATTAGACGAACTCGCCAAATTTTTTCAGAGAAACTTTTAACAGAGTCTCTCCGGGGAACTTTCGTCTACCCCAAGAATCCCGCAATGGAATTCTTCAACTGTTTTATCAGGAGAACCTGATTTATCAGTTATTTCGGAATTTCTTTATTTAATTTTGCTCTTAATTCTTCTACATTATCACAAAGTGATTCCGTAACTTTATCAACTTTATCAACTTTGTAAACCAAAATATCATATGCTTCTGGAAAATTAAGTTGAATTTGTTTATATGTTCTTAGTTTTGAAAGTGTGCATTTTATCTGATTCCTTGTTATAATATATTCACGTTCATTAGCTTCAGATTCTTCTGCTAATTTAGTAAGAGTATTAAAAATATCAGTACCCTTTTTAATAATACGACTATTAACATCCATTTCCAATGTCGGAAGTTTTACTGTTAAATAATAATACTTGGAACCAGAATAAAATGAAACGTTACCATGAACATGTACTTTATTTGGGTAAATTTTGAAAAAGTCAAGAACTTCGTTAGGAAGAAATTTTTTGCATTCTTCTGTAAGAGCTTCTTCCATTTGCTTTTTTAATTTAGCAGTCTTTTCAGTATAGGAAGTTAATAAGATTGCCGCTACACTGTCAATTTTTTTTCCTGAAATGTAATTTGTCATGGTTTTTATGTTTATTGTTTAAAATGTAAATTTATTTCATTTTGCCGAAAGTAAAAAACTTTTAACAAAAGTTTAACATTTTTATGTTGTAGTATTCATTTTTCTGCCTAATCGCCAACCGGCAGGAACTATTTCATTTCTTTTAATTTTTTTATTCTCGTTTTCATTTGTTATCCAACAACTTCCAAATTGAGAATTTCGCATACCCTGTTGATGATTATTTAAGGCATGTTTTATTTTCATTTTGTTTTTTGTGTCGATGGAATGATGTTTGTTTAGAAAACCTGTATGTGCAGGAAATGTTCCATTTTCATACATTTTAATCCAACGTTCAGATCTACCTATATGATGCATCTCCAATTTAATTGTCCATTTAGAAAGTAATAATCTTGTGAATGATCCTCAATGCGTTGTAAATAGGCATAATGTGCTTTTTCTTTTTCTCTTCTTTCTTGTTCTTCTTTTTCTCGTTGTTCTTTTTGTGCTTCTGTTTCTTTCATAATAAATTTTATTATTGTCGAATATGAAGGGCTCGAACCTTCGGCCTCTACATCCCAAATGTAGCGCTCTTCCAACTGAGCTAATACTCGATAAAAGCTTGGAGCGAGGTTTGTATCTCACTAACCCTTGGGCTGCAACCAGTGCATTATCCAAGCTTATGCTGTCCCCACAGGATTCGAACCTGTACGCCTGTAAAGGCACCGGTGTCAAAGGCCGGTATGTCTGCTCAGTTCCATCAGAGAACATTGTTGTTGCCCCATAAGGATTCGAACCTTAGCTGGCAGAATCAAAATCTGCAGTGCTAGCCAATTACACCATGAGGCAAAATTATAACTGAGAAAATCGACAAGAGGTAATGTTTAGAAAACCAAAATTTCGAAGTAGCTCTTTTCTTTACTACAGCTATATTGTTGGAGCGGATTCGAAATTGTCAACATCCGAACTCTTTGCTCATTGACGGTAGAGCGCTCCGGTATTTTAATGAGACCACATCCAGAGTCGAACTGGAACCGAAAGTTTTGCAGACTTTTGCACTGCCATTATACTATGCGGTCATTATAGCAAATTAAATAGTTGCTTTCTTATATGTTCAATTAGGTATTCAGAAGACTCAGGGTCTTTAAAGTTAGCCTTTTGAATGTTATCAATCCATGTATATAGATCAGTGACTTTTGCGTATATGCTACCATCAGGTTTTCTTACGCAGGCTATTACGATATCAGAGTAGTACATAATGTATATTTTTAATTAGAATACAAATTTATAACATTTAAATGATAATAAAAAACATTTAACAAATCTTTAACAATTTCAATATTTCAAAGAACGAACATAAAAAAAGCCTTCTAAAATTTTAGAAGGCTGAATTAAAGTATATAGGATTTTATTTATCCTTCATTTTTCAGACTTCTAATGTTACATAACGGTGACTCACATCTCTGTGGTTGAGGTTGTTCTAACATTGAGCTGAATAATTGTTTCATTGAAAGTAGTGTTGTTTTATTTTAGTATATATTAATGCGATTATAGATTTCATGCCACTTAATGCATAAAGTTTCACAAAAGTGAAAAATTTTTATTTTATTTCTCGTAAAATATCTTGTGCTAAACTTTCTAAACCAAGTCTAAATTTAAAATCTTCTTCAGGAGTTAATTCCCTACCAATGCAAGTTTGAATATGTAGCATAATTTTTAATTTTATCCATTCTTTTTCACTTAAACCCATGTTTCTACGTTTCGCTTCGTTTAAAGATTCTTTTACTAATTTCATTTACTTGTTTATTTTATTTCTTACAAACCAGCTCCATGAACTCCTCGGGTCCCTGGAATGTATCGAGCTGAATTTGATATGTTGAGATAAAGATATACCAATCATTCTCCATGGGTCCCACCTGTGTAATCGTTCCAGCTTTGAGCTTATCATAAAATGCTAAAGCAGATTCCCAATTATTTGCAATTTCAATAACGTGGTCATTGAAAAGGATATCCTCTGGAATTTGTTGAGGAATATTTTGCATTTGAGGGCCAAAAAATTGTTCAAATACCTGTTGTTGCTGCTCCATTTATCGAAATTTAGGATACATTTCTCCATGACCATCGTCAGGGTCATTTCGATAAGGATCATTCTCTTCATTATTAAATCGTTGACTTTTGATATATTCACGATCAGATTCTTCTGTATCACGCTGTAAAGCTTCACGGGACATTTTATTACCTAACATTGTGTTTGCAGGAAGTTCACCTTCTATTTCTGCAAGTCTATCTAAATAAATATCGACTTTTTCTGGATGAAACATCCGAGCATAAGCAATTTTTTGCTTTAAATCTTCGATTTCTTCTTTACTATCATTTTCAATCAATGATTCTTTTACTAATTTTTTCATATCTTTATTTTTTTAATCATTTTCTCCTTCTTCGTAATCATCATTTCCTGGGTTGTTCCAAACTTGAGCTGAACCCGATTCATGAGAACTTAAAGATCCATCTTGACGAACATCATTATATAAATCATCTGATCTAAATGACATATGTTTTTTTCCATTATCATTTGTACAAATCACAAACCATGCTGTACCGTCAGAAGCTTCGGGATACGAAAATACTCTATCAATAAACCACCAATCTTCTCTACCCTCAGGCGTAGTGATTGGAAATTTTTCATTAATTACTTTTTCAAATTCATTAACTTGATCTTCGCCTGGCTTTAATGGTTTCCATTGATGACGGGGTTCGTAATAAGCATCTTCATTTAATGATTCTTTTACTAATTTTTTCATGTCTTTTTATTTTCTTTTTATTTTCTTTTTAAAAATTGTTGAAACGACGTGATATGTTTTTCATAGCTTGTTTTATGATACTTAAATCTCTTTTCATATCTTTTTCAGTATAAACTGTTGCATAATATGCGTTTACCCCTTCTTGATCAAGTCCTTTCCAATAATAATCCTTATCTCGCCATGAACTTCCTTTGATCATTTTAGCTTTCCATTCTGCAAGATTAAATGGACCATTTTCTGGAAATTCTTCAATGATACTTCTTACTTCACTACCTATAGATTTTAAAACTTTAGGGCCAACTGCTTTTGCATATCTTCCGAATTTTACCATACGATCTCCGATTCCGTATTCAATAAGAATTCCAAATCCATATCCAGTTTTGCGTGGATAACCCGGGGCAACAACTTCTGGTTGTCCAAGCTCAACATCTAAGTTACACCAAAATTCCCAGTGATCAGATGGCGAAGCATTTTCCCAAGCTCCATCAGAAAATTGTCCTGTAAGTTCCCAATCCCATAATGCAATTGCTGAATATGTAGGAAGGAATATTACGCCATTTTTATGTTCAGATTGTGATACTCTTGGATTTGTTGCAGATAATTGAGGAGCAGATGCGATAGTTGTTCTTGCTTGAATTGAATTTGAAACGCCTGGATTTTTTAATGCTGCACCGCCACCAAGTTCTTTTACTCTATCTAAAAAGATATCTGCAATTGGATTGTTATTTGCGCCTAATAATTGCCAGGCAGCTTCAGCACGACTTTGAGCTTTTTCAACTCCATCAATACTTGCAGCCATATTTTGAGCTAACTGTAAAAGTTTTGTATCATCTCCTTTGCTTCTTACAAAAAGATCTTTTATACGTTTAATATCTTTTTCTGATGCGGATTCATTAAGTGAAATAAATTCACGAACTAAGTTTGGTTTCATATATTATTTTTATTTTTATTAGTGGGCTTACTCAATGGAATCTTCAGCTATTTCTGTCTTTTGTTCATCACTTAAAGGCCCTTTAGAAATTATAAAAACATATTGATCATTTCCTTCTCCAACTGGATGTGGAGTTATATAAAGATCTAATTCACCTAATGCAACTTCAAGAGCTTCCATTATTTCTTCTCCTGATGCTTTCCAGTCAAACGATAAAATTGAATAATCTGGTAAGAAAGTTTCTTGTTCATTTAATGATTCTAATACTAATTTTTTCATCGTATAATTTTTTTTTATATGTAGATTATTATTCCTCCAGTGTCTCCAATTCGCCTAACGTTTGAAATTGCATCGTCGATAAGTTTTAGAGCTTCTCTGTTGTCAACCTTTTCAGTCCTATGCATAACATGTTTTCTAACAGAAACTTGGAAGTATGGTGTGTCGACCATTTTAGCGTATATCTTCTCAGCCTTTTTCTCAAGAGAATCTATCTTCTTTCGTTTGGTGTTATTTATAGGTCTGGGCTCTGGACCAAAGTCATTTCGAGCCTTTCCGAACTCAATTCCTTGATACCAATCAGGTGTTATACTTTCTCTTACTAATTTCATTTCATTTCATTTTTTTTATTCATCAGTATCATCGGAACCATACACTTGTTTTCTCCATCTCGGATTTTGTGCGGATAACACTTCTTCAGCTATTTCAAATGTACTATAACCGTTATCAGAATAAATTTCAATTAAATCTTTATATTTTTTTAAAAGTCGTTTTAATCTGTCTTCTTCAAAATCAAAATCATAAATCTGCTGAATTTTAAATCCAACTTCGTCTATAATTGATTGTAATTTAGGGGTTTGAACTTCATTAACTTTCATTGCTTTCATTTCGCAGATTTTTTTAATTTGTATGTGTGATCACCTATTTTACCAACCAATTCAAAATGTCCATCTCTATACGCCATATTTGCGATAAGCTTTCCACTCCAAGTTGTAGCAGTTATTACACCTGTCTTTTCATCAAAAATTATTCCCATTTTTGTGAAAGACTTTTCCATCATTTCATTTACAGTCATAAGTTATAATTTATATATTCATTACAAATATAATCAAAAATTCTAACAAAAAAAATTATTACACAAAAAAGAGATTATTTAGATTTTGGTGTTATAGTTGGCTTTACATCGGTATCAGTTTTTACTGCCGAGTTTAACATTGCCATGGCATCTTCTGGTTTGATACCAATATAATGCAATTTTTTCTCCAAATTTAATTTTCCAATGTTCAAATAGAGATTTACCAAACATTCCATTCTTTTCAGCTATGCCACACCCTTTTTCTTTTTTTGTTTGGCCCATCTTAATACAAGATTCAATGGAATGATTTTTATCATACATACCATTTTTATTACCTGTTCTTGAAGCTGCCATTTTCTCACGAGTTTCCTTTCCAGGTATTCTACCTCTATTAGCATCCCCTATTTTTTTCTTAGTTTCTGCAGAGCAACAACCCTTTACCCCTATTCCACCCGTAGGACTTAAATTATAACCATTTGGATATAATGTATTAAATTGCGTAATATATTTTTCCTGTGCATCAAATGCTTCTTTTTTTGTTGGAAAAAATAATAGAATTTCTCTTTTGAAATTTTCTTTTCCATATTCTTTTTTAGCATGTAAAAAATATCGTCCACTACCTAAATATGATTTAGTTTTATGATGATTGAGATCATTACATGAATGATCTCCCACATATCGTTTTCCATTAAAAGTATAGAAAAGGTTTTATTCAATTTATTTTTTAGGATCAATGTTCTTAGGTTCAGATAATGTTGGAATATCATTAGTTTTTATTCCCAAAAATCCCATAAGTTTACTTATATCAAATCCTGTGCCTTGTAATGACTCAGTAAATTTAGTAATAAGTTCTACTGGGGCTGAACCATATTTGCCTATGGTAGAATTACCATTTTGCCCATTACCAAAATCGATTATTTTCACGTCTTTGACATTTGCAAGGTGTGCAGTACTTGCAGCCATAACTCCTGCAAATTCTTTGATAATATTAGGTCCAAGTGTTTGTAAAGCATTAAGAACTTCCAAAAACTTACCAGTAGCATCCAATTTCTGATATGCTTCTGCTTTCTCAAGTGTACCTTTAGCCTCACCAGAAAGTTTAGCGTAAATAGCTTCGCCTTCAGCCTTACCCATTCTTTCAATTTTCGCAGCTTCACCTTCAGCTTGAGCTACAAGTTTAATTTTGATTGCATTTGCTTCACCTTCAGCAATTTTTTGAAGTGCCAAACGTTGTCCTTCAGCTGCAATAACTGCCTTTTGTTGTTCTGCGTTTGCAAGAATAATAGCAGCTTGTCTGTTTGCTTCAGCTGGTACAAGAACATCTGCGTTGTATCGTTGTGTATCTTTTAAAGCTCTTTGAGCTTGAACTGCGATTTGAGCTTCTTCTGAAGCTGCTTCGGTAGCTGCTCTGGCTTGCATTACAGCTTTAGTTGCTTGAGCTTGTGATAAAGGACCAGCCTGAGCTGCAATTTCATTTTGTTTGTCAGTTTCAGCTTTCAGTTCAGCTCTCCTAACATTCATTAACTTGTTTGCTTCAGCAATCTTAATATCATTTAAGTTAGCTTCTTCAATTCCAGCACGTTTAGCTGCTGTAGTTTTAATAACTGAGTCCCTTTCGGCTTCAGCTGTACCAATTTCAGCATCTCTTTTGATTTCAGCTGAACGTTTCTTACCTAAGTTAACGATGTAGTCAGCGTGGTCAGTAATGTTCTGGATGTTGAATGAATCAACCGAGATACCCAATTTCTTGAAATCTTCAGAAGCATCTTCCATAACTGCTTGATTAAGAGCCTGTTTATCTCCAATAAGTTCTTCCATAGACATCTTGCCCACAACTGAACGAAGGTGACCTTCAAGATTTTGAAAGATAATTTTGTTGATCTCATCCTCAGTTTTTCCAAGGAAACGTTCAACTGCAATTTCCAAAAGAGCTTGATCACTTGAAAATTTCGTGTTGGCTACTGCATCTACAGTTGTCATTACACCGTCCTTGTTAGGAGCATTTGCAACAGAAATGTTGATCACGCGGTTAGATAAGTCGATGATTTTTACTTCCTCGAAAAAAGGAATTTTAAATACACCGCCACCTGTGATAAGACGATAACCTTTGGTTGCGCCAGCAGCTCCAACATTTTTTCTACCATACAATACTGCTGCCATGTTAGGTGCAATTCTGTAATAATTTTTAGATAATATCGACCAAAGACCGATAAAAATGATTAATACGACCGCCACGATGGCGCCGACGACAATTAAATTCATAGTTGTTTGTTTTTAGTTTATTGTTATTTTAATTATGTTTTTCGTATTCTTTTGCGCTTTTAAGACGCTTAGGTTCCATTACTTCCCAACCAGTAAGCCAAATTGGAACTATAATCGTTTCAAAACCTAAGACTGACCAAATAACATCGCCAGTATTAACTTTATAAACAACAGTGTCGAGTTTATTTTCATCAGAATTAGACCAACCATAAGGCTCAGCAATAAATGTTTTGCCTTTATTGTCAGTAAATTCTTTTGATTTTGAACAAGCTGTAAAACAAAGCAGTTATAAACATCATTACAAATAATTTTTTCATTTTATAATTGTTTTAAGAGATTAATTTTCCGAATACTGAGCAAACTAATATAAGCAAAGCAAAACCACATATAATTAATGACCAATATGTGGCGTTATATTGCATTAGTCCTTTAAAGAATGTTTTCATATGATTATTTTTTCAACGATTAAAGTGTCTCCACTACCTGATACCGAAACTATTTTTACTTGTTCATGTAATTTCAAAGGAAGCGCGTTTATATCATTTAAGATACATGGATAATAACGATTCTCCACGTTGCATTGAGCGATTCCTTGCTTGCCTGCTCCAATTGTAATAGTGGCAAATTTGCCGACTGTGGTGTCAGTTGATGCAGGCTTTCCAGCTTGTTGACTATAAAAAACTTTCATCATTAAATACGCTAAATAAGTAAATAGAAATCCGACTCCAATTCCCCCAAGTAATTGAGCCCATATTGGCCAATTTAAATACAGTGTTGTTGTAAGTCCAACTACGCCAAACCCAGCTAATCCTGCAGATATAGCACGAAGTGAAAATAAACCAGGAGAATCCTGACCAAGATCATGGCCTCCTATATCACCTGGATGAATATCTCCAGTATGAAAATCAAAATCATGGCCAAAGTCTGCAAAAATTGACAGCACAAAAATAGCCAATCCGACGATTAAAATCGTTAAATAAAATGCGGTTAACATGTTTTAGTTTTAAGTTATGTAAAAATTAATTATTGAATAAGCAAATTTAATTCTTTTCAAAATGAAAAAATAACAGATTTTGTTAAAGTTGTGTTAAAATCTTATTTATTATCGAAATTAGCTGGTCTGTAGATTGGCTCCTTTTTTTCCTCAAGTGATAATGACATCATATCTGCTACATGTATAAGACGAACTAATGGATGCTCAATAGCTGCATAATATGCAAATGATTGAGGAGAAGCAGTTATATTAACACTAAATTCTGTTGCACCCATATGCCATCTGATAGCTAAAGCTTCAGCATCAGTTAGTTTAAAATATTTTGAAATGAGATAAACAGATTTCTCTCCATGGCCTAACGGCATTTTATCATCTGTTTCATAAGAATCGTATTCTACCCATTTACTTTGTTCATCTTTTTTAAACTTTTTCTTTTTTACATAATAATTTACTTTGCAAACATCGTGAAAAAGTGCAGCAATAATAACAGATTCTCGAAGATATTCAAGTTCTGGTTTTTGTTTTACAATAAAATTGAAATTATGCAATGCTAATCTTACAACATTAAGAGAATGCTCTAATAATCCTCCTTCATAATTGCCGTGAAATTTTGATGATGCTGGTGCAATAAAAAAATCAGTATCATTTTTAAGCCAAGCAATTAAATCATTAACATCTGCTCTTGTTATAAATGATATTGCTTTATCAAATGCTTCAATATTGTTCATTTATTCTAAATTTAAATAATAACCACCCATTTTTAAAAATGTTAATCCGCCAGGTGGATTAGCGCCTCTTGATAAATATGCTTTACAAGCTCCTGTACCCGCATTATGGGCCATTGAAAGAATTCCAGATTCTGTAATTTGAATGCCATTCATAAATCTTCCAGAATATCTGTTAATTTCAGGTTGCATTATTCCTTTTAAATGTTTCATCCATCCGTAAAAACAGGCTTCCTGAAGTAAAGGATTAGAAGCAAATTCTTCAAAAGTCATATCCCTTTTAATGCCTGCAAGATTTCGAGCTTCTAAACCCAATTGATATCTACCCCAATATTCACCATTGCGTTGAAAATATGATGCGGAATCTGTTGTGCCATGCGTTTCGATATTGTGAATACCTTGAGTGTATTTTTTCCAATCTTTTTTAATATCGTATGGAAATATAATTTTGATAATGAATACATTTGTGTCCATCTTTGTGATGTTCAAACTATCGTCATTATTCATGTAAACTGTAATCTTATTTACTGGAAGTTTTGGTTCCCATGGCATATCAAAATAATATTGCAAGCCAAATATGATTCCGTAAACAATTGATATGAGTATTATTAATTTTATAACATAATTGGCCAAAAGTTTTGCCAAAAATTTCTTTTCGTGTTCGAAAAAATAGCGAATGTTTTTTCTTATTGCGTCTCGCTCCATCGTTTTAGTAGCCTTCGCAAGAAAATGATGCGTTTCATTTAAAGATTTTAATGAGGCATCTTCAGTAAAATCAGTTTTTTTATTTAAGAATCGATTTATATGAGTTCGTAACAGCATAATTTATTTTTTATGTTCTTCACTTGTCTTATCTAAAAAACTAAGCAAATTAAGCTTAGTTTGATATTTGAGACCCCTGCGATATCTATGCGCATTCTTATCTACGATATGTAATAGTAAAAGATATGCAGATTTTGGCAGTCTTTCGGGATGAAAACCTGTAGTATTATCAATATGAACAACGTCGTTCAACATTGAAATTAATAAATGCTCGCGGGTAATCATCGTTTCTTCGGTAATCTTGTCATACAAAATCGATTCAGGATAATCTGTAGTAATTTGAACAACAAGATCAAAAATTTTCCTTTGTTCTGAATTCATTGAATTACGAATTTTCCATTCCGATTTGCTTACATGACGCATATGTGCTTTAGCTTTTTGCCTTTTGAAGAACCAATCCATATAGGTTCCAATTTTTTCCGAATAATTCATTTTCATTTTTTAGTATGTTAGTGAATACAAAACAATTTTAGCACCTTAAAAAATGAGGTGCTAAAAATTATAGTACAAATATAATATATTTTCTTGATACTAAAAAATAATTTAATAAAAATATTATTCAGAAAATAATGAAACGCTTCCAACATGAGGTTCAAAATCATCGGTAGGTTCTTGTGCATTAGCTTCATAGAATAAAATATCTTCATTTGGTATAACAATATCACTTGAAAATTCTTCTACATTTGTTAAATTTCCGCCTGGTTCTAAATTACGAAGAACCATATAAAGCGAATCTTTTACTTGTCCATGAATCAACCCTAATATTGTAAATCTTTCAATTTCTTCTTCACTTATAAGACGAATAATACAATTAAGTGTAGGGCTTTTAACTTGAAGATATTTTCCAGTTGACTTACCTCTGGAATAATTTACCACATCTTGATTAAAGACTCCGCCTACTCCTTTTTTCCATGTATTATTGTATATGAATTTTCCCATATCCATTGGTGGAAATATAGTGTGATATCCTTCATAGATAGTTATAAGAACTTTATCAATAACTGTCGGTAATAATTGTCCAACACTGAGCTCTGATAAAATAACTGATTCAATGTCTTCAAGTTTTACTAGTGTTTTATTCTTTTTAATCATAGTGTAATTTTCTTTACAAATTTATATGCTATTAATTCTATTATTTGTCGAGCAGTATGATACTGTTCATTTTCAATGATACACTTGAGATTATATGACCACGTAGATGGGTCAACAATCATGTCTGGTTGTGTTAAATATTCTAATACACCCTTTATATTTTCATGTTCATAAGTGTATATGATGTGTTTTATTCTGGGTGATTTATCTTTTATCATTTTTCTGCTACTATTAGCCATCCTGTATTGGCAGCGGTTACACTTATTATTTTTCCGTTTTCGCCAATAAATTCATTTATATGATTTACACTTTGTAAAACTATTGTGATATTTTGATTGTTAGTAACATAAAAAAGCTTTTGCATTTAATAATTTATTTTTGCTTTAATAAGACTTCGAAACTTTTCAATTCCTTAATCATATCATCAGGAAAAAAATCAAGCGCATCTTTTACAGATTTCGGATCACATTTAACATATTTGCAATATTCTTTAATAAGTTCATTGCTTACTGTTAATTTCTTTTCTTTTATCTCTACTGATTTTTTTACTCCTTTAGTATATATCCATCCAGGAACATACTTATATTGTTTCGATAAAAAAACATTCCAAAAATCCATTACAGCTGCTTGATTTATTTTTAAATTTTGTAAAGCATTTGCTTGCATTGGAAATTGTATGGCATACCTGCGATTCGTCAAAAAGAAGTGCTTTCGCTTTTCGCCAGGAGTGATTTGAGAATACTCCTGTGAATTGAAAACTACTTTTATAAAATCGAAAAATTCCATGTGTTGGGTTTTGTTTGTAGTGTTATATCACAAAAGTGACTAAAGTTCTTGGTTTAGATGTTATTCTTTTGTTAAATTACTCCCATGGCATTTTCATGTGGGCAGGTTTGCCGTCTACCACTCTACCAGTTGGTGTGGCTTCAATGGTGTCAGCCTCAGGATTAGATTGTGAGCCGGGTCCGAACGTGGCTCTCTCCTCTATGGGAATGGTTTGAGGTGCTGGAGTTGGCGTCCAAGCGGATTTAGGTTGATCTGATTTGCTCATTAAATAGTTCTCTCTTACAATAATAAGTGCTAAGTTTGTTGCGCTCTTTGGAATGTACTGAACGAACTCCCATTCTCCGGATTGTTCAATATATTTGATGACATTTGAAAGAGTGTCTTTTAGATCGGCTTCCTGATTTTTTATTTTCATTGTTTCAGGAATAATTTGATACATTTCGGCAATAGTAATAACTTTTGTTGTCATTTGTATATTTCTTTGTTTGTTTATTACATTTTCTGTGTGGGCTAAAGATCGCTGACGCGATGTGATGTAAACTGATTTGTTAACATCTCTGCCACTGAGAGCAACTTCTCGTAGCTCCTCGTAGTACTTAGCATCGTCAACATAGTCGTTATACAATGGTCCGCTATTTTCTGCTAAAGACAATTTATATCCTCCTTTGTAAGTTCCACGTGCCATTAGAAAAGGGAGTTAGCTTTTATCCTATCGATTTCTTTAAATATTCCGGCTTCACTACGATTTGGCTTATTATATTTACTATTAGGATTCACATAACGTGTGCCTTCAAGTAAATTATGCATATTTATACCGCCTCTATTCGCATAAGGTTTCGCTAATTCAATGGTTTTTATCTCATTAAATTTATCAGTGATTGATTCTGGAAAGAATGCGCTATCAAGTATCACAAGTTTTATTTGCCTATCTATACGTGCATCTATATCAAACGTAGGTGTACTCTTACAAACTTTTGATACGGCTTCCAATACCTTTTTTGATCTGTCTATTATATCAAGATGATCCATAAGTTCTGTCGGAGATTCTAAAAGCATCTCATAAATTTTTTCAAATTTAGAATTTGTTAAACGAACCATTACTCCTTTTTCATTTAGCCAGGAATACATTGCCGGAACATTATCACCATCATCACCACAAAACAATTTACGCAAGCCAATCATTCGTCCATCAATTTGTTCGAGTTTAGTGCGTTCGCCTGTGATTATTTTGTTAAAATCTTCTCTATCAATGTCGACTGATGCTTTCATGTGCATGAAATCTACTGGCGCAACTGCATTAAGCCAATTATGAAAATTATGTGGAGCAAATAACTTCTTTGAAGCATTTTTGCCTTGCGTGAAAGGATTAAACACAGTTGTAAAAACCCACTTGTCATTAGCGGCATCAACAGGAAAGCCTCTTACAAGTTGACGCATATCCTCATCACCTGATACAATTATAACATGTTGTGCTTGATTATATTGTAATTCATGCGACCATAGTGCAATAATATCATCTGCTTCTGCATTTTCAATTTTTGTAACTGTCATCCCATTATTCTCCATTATTTCAGAGAATTCTGTAAGAGCGTTGTAAATGTTATTCCAATTGATTTGGCTAGTTTTTGTTCGTGTTCCCTTATACCCTTCATTTTCATCAATCACAATTTGTTTTCTCCATGATTTTGAATCAAGAGCAAATATAATTCGAGATGAATTTACGGTGCGAATAATTTGAGCAATATCCATTGCCATCTTGCGCATCAATTGATCAATTTCATCTTGTGAATCAAATGAATAAGCGTTTTTGCCATATCCGCTCACGATAAAAAGTGACCTATGTGCAATATTATTTAAGTCAAAAATAAGGTTAGTCATTATAACGAGTATTTATTTTTTAAAATTTTATATTTTCCATCCCAGTGTAAAATAAGAAGACTAGCTCTTAGATAAACTTCACGAACCTTCACATCTTCAATATTAATATCGTCAACTGCCTGCTGTTATAAGTTGTATGTTCATATTAGTAGTTTAATTACTTTGTTTGCTTTTCCACATTGTTTTATACCCTCATTAGACCTTGGACAGATAACGAAGTGACTTGCATCTATCCATGGGCTTAAATCTAAGTCATCTATAGCGACCCAAAAGTCTGGTTTGAATTGATTTACATGTTCCAGAATTTCTTTTGCTCTCCATTCTGCTTGTCTTTGTAAAACAATCCCTGGTATCTCAGGAGTAATTCCTGCCGGTTTGACAATAATTCCAGCCCATTCTAAGAATATTTCCCGAAGACTTTCTAAATTATAATGATATCTCCAATCACTTGTGATGATTGGAAGAGCTCCAGTTTCTGTTAGAATTTGATTATAAACCTTAACAGCTCCAGGGTTGAACTTTTGAATAAGTCCCCATTTAGTGTCATGATATTTATACTCAGAAGCTAAACATAAAACAAAATCAATATCGGTATAGATGAATTTCATAGTACAAATATAATTAATCGAGTTGAACTAAAAAATCATATAAAGTTAAATTGATGTTAAAAATTTTACAATTCAATAGATTCAGTATAAAGAATAGCAGTTGTTACATACCAATAAGCACTATGAGATACTGCTAAACTTGCTGATGCTGATATAATAATCGGTTTTTCGGAATTTACCCAATTATCAACCTCAATTTGAAGTCTATTTGCATCTGCTGTGATATATTTTATTTTTGTCATATTAAAAACCTAAAGATTCGTTGTCATTATATCTTAAAGTTAGCTGGTACATTTGGTTCATATACTATTGTTATAAGTATGTTATGATTTTCTGCAATATTACCAACAGCAGATATAATGTTTATGGGTACAGGAAAGAATGCATTTTCTTTAAATGCCCATCTATCAATTTTTTCTTCTATAGCGATAGTATCCTGGCCATAGAATAATTTTATTCTTTTCATTTTTGATTTGTTATTAATTGTATCTTATACACTGCAGATAATAATGTTATTAATGGATCTATGACCATTGTTCTTTGTGCTTGATGTTCAGCTACTGCAATAATAATCAACGGGATTTTATCTATTTTGTTTGGGACATTACTTTTTATGTACTCAATAAAATCTATTGCCAATGCATTAAGAGTGTCATCGATTCTACTTGCGTATTCGCTAACAATGAATTTATAATTTTCATAAGGCTCTTGTTTTGCTAAGCATATTTTATATAAATCTTCAAAGTCAAAATTAATGTTAAAATTCTTAGCATTAAGTTCCTTTATTCCTTGAAGATAAAAGCTTTGAAGTTTATTCATTAAACTTCTCATGTCTGGAAAATCATTTCTAACAAATCTATCTAATATTTCAGGTGTAAAAGAAATTTTCGCAGCAGTTAGTATTGAACTAACTCTTTTCTTATATTCTTCAATAAGATAAGTCTCTTCTTCATTATTTACAGCATCATAAGAAATACAATTGAATCGAGATTGAATGGCATCAGGAACCTTTTGTATATAATTACAAGATGCAATAAATCTAGCAACATTTGAATAGCGTTCCATAGATGCTTTAAAAGCATTAAAGAATTCAGAAGTTGCCCCATCTAATTCATCAAGAATAATACATTTTAGTTTTTCTTTTCCATCCTCTAATGAAATAGTGGCACAAAATTTTCCAATCTTATCACGCAAAACATCAATACCGCGTTCTGATGAAGCATTAATATAAAGTGTAGTATAAGGTTTGGAAAGAATAAAAAGTGTTGAAGTGTTGTGAGATAATATGCCATTAGTAAAATATCGATGATTTTGTGATTGAACTTCTGCATCATACATATTCACTTTTAATGAAGTTTCATATACTTCAATTACACTTTCCATACCATTAGCAGTCTGAATAATGTCTCCTATATTCAAATCTTTTACAAATTTTTCGCTTAAATCATCAGTAAAAACGATATGACGATCTGCGCAATTCAATTCATACGAATTGGTACGCAAAAACCATAATTTATATGGGATGGTTTCATGTATAGCTTTTAAATTTTCAAATCCGGAATCTGTAAGGATTTGAAAATTTTCTACATTAAATGAGTTTATTATTTTTTTATTCATTTTTTAAAAATGTTAAACATTGTTGTATTACCATTTCAGGGTGTCTATAATAATCATCTTCCCATATAATAAGAACATCACCTATTATAGTTTTTATATGTTCTATTC
>Ga0302271_10001464_pt1 | contig 22621 bp, 17 predicted proteins | sample III_Bog_N1_1_FD_198767 | JGI IMG/M metagenome (GOLD analysis project Ga0302271, IMG submission 198767) | Peat permafrost microbial communities from Stordalen Mire near Abisko, Sweden - III_Bog_N1_1 | ecosystem: Environmental > Terrestrial > Soil > Wetlands > Peat | place: Sweden: Abisko... | reverse complement strand
TAAAGAGAGAGTTTAAATGTCTTTGTGCTCGCTTGTTCTCTTGATTGTTTATTTATTTTTTTTCTGTGTGTAATTTCTTGAATTAAACAGCTTATCAACGAATATTTGAATATCTTAAACTTCCCTTCTTTCTAAATGTTTATTTTTATTGACTTCCTTTTCTTTAGGTTTTCTTTTCTAGGTTTCTCTCTCCCATTCAAGTGTTGTATGTTAAATCATCAAAAACACTACTACCCATTCAATCTCAATCTTACAATAAACACCCTTATCTATCTTGTTTGTCTTATTTCGTCATGATTTAATCTAATCTCCAAGCCAACACTCTTCATTCCAGAACTTTTTCAGATTGTACTTACTCCTGTGGGTTTATGATACAAACAAATTAGAAGAAAAACAGAGAGAATTTTATTGTTAGAAAAGGTAGTTAGGTAACTATATGTAGATTTAAATTCTTTAAGAAATTCTAGGGAGTTTAGTTATTAGATGGTCTGTGAGGGGAAAGAATTGTTAGTAAGTAGATTGATTGAAAAATGGCTATTATTAGGTTAAACTCTTGAAAAAATGGTTATTTTGTTACATTCTTGAAAAAATGGCTATTACATGGTTTTATTCTTGAAAAAATTACTGAAAAGACAAACTAGAGATGTTATTGCCATTAATTTATGCAAAATCTAAGAAAATCTTGCGAAGTTGATTGGATAAAGCATTGGATTCTACATATTTTAGATTTTTCTTAGAATTCTTTTTCATTATTTGGCGAGAGCAAAAGTAAAATTTAATAAATTAGATCAATTTGTGTTACTTTGATAATTGTTTTGATGGAACTAGCATAGTAGACTGAAAGTGTGAATTCCTAGAAGATTCAATCTCTTCTAGAATGGCTCAAACACGAAGGAGCAACAGGTCTTGATGAGGTTGAAATCAAACCTAGTCCAGAATGCAATGGATCGCTTGGATGTTTCACAAACATTGCCAGAAAGAAAGGTGATATTTTAGCGAAAATCCCGAAGAAATGTCTGATAGGTCTTGGTGATGCATTATAAAGTGATATTGTCAAGAAGGTTTAAGAATATTTAGAAAAAGAATAAGAAGAGAGCAACTAGAATGAAGCATTGGATGATGCAAACGAACCAGCGTTGTAGAAGAAAACGAAAAAAAATGAAGAAAATGCATAAAACAAGAAGAATTCCCTCTCAAACGAGTTGCTTTTATGGTTATTTTTATCATCCGAGCATAGCAGCACCTCTCTAAGTAAGTTTAAAGCATATTTAGATAGTCTACCTGTAGATTCCCCTATTGCCTCCAGCTGGGAGGAAGATATTCTCGAATCGATCTCTGATACTAACCTTGGAAATGCATGCCTGCAAGAAAAACAATAACTAAAAGACCAAATTGATTTCCTCAAAAAAGCAGAAGCCAACGGTGTAGATTCACTCAAGGGCTTATCTGAATCCTTAGAATGGAGTAAAGGTAACTACTTATCGAGAAGATTCGTTGGTAGACTCTGCAACAACGGTGAAGGTGTTGGATTGAGTTAATATGGAGGTAGCATGGGATGTATGGTTCCATTTTTCGATTTACTCAACCACAAACAAGATCACAAGGTGAATTTCTAGCATGATGAAGATAGCGTGTGGTATGTCTGCGAGGATGAACTTCTTCCTGGGGATGAAGTATTCAATAACTACCATTCTACTTCTAACGAGTAGCTATTGTTCACGTATGGATTCGCAGTGAATTCGAACTCGCATGATGAGTTGCTGGTTAAAATGATGGGATAAGATAAACATGGAAATAAAATAGAAATTGGTGTGTTCTCGGTGGATTAAAAAGGCATTGGGAAGGATTTCATTAAAGCTGTGTCAGGATAAAGTAAAATTTCAAGACTTTCTAAGTAGGAGATAGGTGTGATAAATGGAATTTTAGGAAGAAAATAAGGATAAATTGAGCAAGCAAAGATTAATTTAGCATAGATTGAAGTATTTGAAAAGTAGTTAGATGGAGAAACAGCAAATAAAAGTAATAATAGGCTTGTGAGGATTGCGTATCTCAAAGATTATTTAGAAGGGCAACTTAGAGTTATTCAAGTAGCTCTTTAATAGCTGTAAAGTTCGAATAAATCACTCAAAAAAGATTAAAAATAACAATGAAATAAAGTTTTATTCATTTATATCACATGTTTCGAGGATTAGGTTGTACTTTTTGGCTTTTAAATATTTATTTAGCAAAATTACTCAATTTCCCATATACATTCGCTGAGGATTTTACAAAAAATCTATTGCTAATTAACAAGAATACAAATGGAGGTTTTATTTTTTTAAATGAAAGTAGCAATAAATAAGGGATATCATGTAAATTTAGTTAATAAACATAAAACTCCTTTTTCTGAAATTCTAAATTGAATTGTTTTTCCTGTAATCACAAACGATTTCACTTATATTTGCTGTGCAAACTCAATTGTAATAAATAATTTTACTGAACAAGAATTCTTTTATTTTCAATCTAAATTATCATCAAGAACAGCTAAAACACCTTCCCACATTGCACAAGGTTCCTTAGAAACATTTTTTTCTTCTTTTTTGTCTTCATCTGCTTCCATAGCTTTTTCTTTACAGTTTTCAGCTAATTCACATTCTTCATCTTCCTCGCAATCACAACAATCTACTTCTTCTCTATATCTCTTCTCACTCTCTTTTTTAGGCTATTATTTTTTTTATTATTAAACCCCAACGCAGATGGTGTCTCCATAACTTTTCTAAAACGTCTCTTTGAAAAGAGCCTCCATCTTGCTGACTTGCTCACATGGCTTGATAAAGAAATACTTGACTTCTTGCTTCACAAGCAAATCTCTGATGTCTTCTTTCTTGGTTCCACAAGGACAACCATTTTCTGACCAAGATTTGTCACTACTAGAGCCCCCATATTCTTTTCCATGAGGAGGAGCATCACACACATGGAACAAGAATCTTTAGGACGATTTATTTTCTACAGTCTTTCTCCAGGAAGTCTTAGTTAAACCATCTCTGAGACCATCCATAACAGCCTCACATTCATCACCACCTCCTTATGCCCGGAGTTTATTGAGCTTCTCAACTATTGCCTTTCCACTGCAAAGATCCTCAAAATTAGTCACATAAGAAGCTTCCTAAGGAGGGTGATCTCTGTAGTCACAGAGCGAGAATTTCAAGTCATACTCTTGTTTCCCGAACTTCTCAACAATTTTGCAGATCGTGAAAATCGAATCCTTGATATACGAACTCATCGACCCAGTTGAATCCACCACGAACAAGATATCAACCATATTCTCAAACTCTTCCCGATCACTGTCATTCAGATCAAAGTCATCTACGTTTAGATTATTCTAATCGCTATTTGTACCTTCACGAGCTTCAAAATAAGCACCTTCCATTTAATTTAACCTTTTTTCTCTAATAATTGTCAATTTGTTTTTTTGGTTTTCAATTTTTCTTCAATCATATCCTCAATTCTATCTTCAGGATTTAATCAACATTCTTAGTCTTCATGGAGACTCTTGATTACCGAAATTAGTCAGAAAGATGCTATTAATAAACTTTAACTCATCAGATCATAGAAGGATCCCCCAATCTTTATTTCAGTTCTTTCTTTGCAGGAGACACGTTTTTGATAAAAGCCAAATAGAAATTCTGCTCAATTAATACTTAAATATCTCCTTTGCAATTCCAGTTCTCATTTGGGGAAATAATATTAATAGTTTCTTTTTTGTAAGGGTGAGTTTTATTAAATTTAAGAGTGATTATTCTTATTTGTTTATCAACACTGCGAACTAATCAGTGGATTAGTTAGTTTGCTGTTATAAATTATATTATCCTAAAATTGATTTTTAATATTTAACAGTTGCTATTCTTTTTTAAAAACCCATTGTAACTATTTTTTTTAACAACTTTATTCTTCGTAATCCTCCCAGGAAAATGAGATCTATCTTTAATACATCAACAATCCATTACTTTACAATGGAAAACTAACATGTCTTAGAAAAATATGAATATTAATTATTGATCCATAATTCTTACATAAAGATGAATAGCAACTCATAATCGAAGAATCTTGCTGGCCATTTAGGAAGCAGTTCATTAGGTACCCATCAATTATTTAGTTTATTTTCTTTTTGTTTAGGAATCAAAAATTCGTTTTATTGAATCCTTAATTATTATTAGCATTTCATTTCTGCCAATAAACCATTAATAAATATCGGTGTTTTTCTACGGAATTATCTGAAATGATCTGGAATTGTTCTTTGTGTTTCTGCAGGCTTGTAATCGAGCCTGTAAGCTAAGACCCTCTTTTTAATTAATATCCTTTAGTTAGCTTCCTATTTAAAGTTGATGCTGTCATTTAGTATTTAGGAAATTCCAGAGAACTCTGATCTGGAACAATTTATTATTATTATTCTCTTTTGTTTCTAGATTGGATGTAATCAGGCCTGTAAGCGTTGGATCAAAATTAGTAATTTCCTTTACAATCTTCCATGATTGTTCTTTGCTTAAATAAAGGCAATAGAATTTCTAAGATATTTAGAATTGTCTAAAGAGAAGTATTCTCTTTAAAAGCAAATAGAATTTGAAGGTTTTGCAATTATTAAATAAATTAAATAAGATAACAAAAAGAATAAAACCTCTTATATATTAAAATATAAACTAAATATGGACTCTAAAACCATTAATCACCCAAATGCTCCCAAGGAATTGGCTGCTTATTTCGAGCCACTCAAGCTGGGATCCATTTAACTGAAGAACAGAATTATCATGGGTGCTATGACTAGATGCCGAGCTGATAAAAATGGAGTTCCAGGAGATCTCATGATTGAATACTATGGTTAAAGAGCTGGTTTCGGTGCAATTCTCACTGAATGCAGTTAGATTTCTCCTCTTACAAATGGCTTCCCTGGTTCAGGTGGAATCTACACAAAAGATTAAATCGAAGGATGGAAGAAAGTCACCTAGAAAGTCCATGAAAAAGGTGGAAAAATCATTCTCCAAATCTGGCATTGTGGACGTGCTGCTCTCCCTGATTTCTTAGATGGATAAACTCCTATCGCTCCTAGTCCTCTCGCTATTAGAAATCCTCATCCTTATACTAAGGGTCCTCACCCAGTTCCTAGGGAGATGACCAAAGAAGACATCAAGAAAGTCATCGAAGAATTCAGATAAGGTGCTAAAAATGCTAAAGAAGCAGGTTTCGATGGGCTTGAACTCCACGGAGCAAATGGGTATCTTGTTGATTAATTCCTGAAAGATGGTACTAACAAAAGAACTGATGAATATGGTGGAAGCATTGCTAACAGAATTCGTTTCTGCCTTGAAGTTCTTGATGCACTTATTAGTGTCTATGGTGCTGACAAAGTAGGCATAAAAATTTCCCCAACTGGTAGATACAATGATATGTACGACTCCAATCCTCTAGCCCTAACCAAGCAGCTTTTCGCTGAGCTTGAAAAAAAGAAGCTTGCTTTTGTAGAGGTGAAAAGACATGGAAAAATCGAAATAAGTAAATCAACTGACGGAAAAGTCGATGAAGAAGGACGAACTCTCCCCGATATTCAAATTCCCAATTTCTTTGATTAAATAAGACCTCTTTACAAGGGAAATCTCATTTTGAATGATGGAATTGATAAAGCAGCAGGTAATGAGCTTCTCAAAACTAAGAAAGCTGATGCAATATGTTTTGCAACTCTTGCACTGGGAAATCCAGATCTTCTAGAAAGATTCAGGAACAATTGGGAACTTACCCAGCCAGACTATACAACACTCTTTGCGGGGGGAGCTAAAGGATACACAGATTATTTAATACATGTCTGAAAGAAATCCCAATAATTTTCTAATATGTATCTATTCTGTGAGATAGCTGAAAAACTAAATCAGCTTACAAGAAACAAGTATGAGAAGAAATGAATTTGATGAGTTAATAATTCAAAAAATTAAGAATTTATTTTGAACAATATTTTCAGAAAATAATCTTAGAATATACTATTACAGCACTTTATTATTTGCCAAAGAAAGATTTAAAAGATCATTTAACCAATAAAATAAATTATTCTTAGGAAAAGATAATAAAATTAGAAAAGTGAAAGCAATGATCTCTATCTCAAAAACTCAATTCCTTTCGATTTTTTTACACATAATGATCATTTCCGAGCTTGGCACATCAATTTTTCTGTTTCCATTAGAGTTGAAGAGGTTTTGGAATGTAAAAACAACAATTTCTGCCTTAAAAACGAAATTTTAATAATAAAAACTAGGTTTAATACAACTAACCCAATCACGAATGTTGGAGAAGAAGTAGATCGAAAATACTAGTATTTATTAATCTAGCCTCTCAGCTCTACAAAATCTAGCCAATATCGTATCTAAGGATGAGGAAGTGATTATTAATTATGCTAATTAAGGAATAATACCAATCAAAAAGAATTTAAGTTAACAATAAACCCAATTTCCTAATTCGATGAAAACCTAAGCTCTCAAAAAATTTGAATCATGTCAGTTTTAAACATTATGGACATTCCTTGAAAGCAACAAGGTCAACTAAGATATGACTTCCAATAATAATATTCTTTATGATATGTATTTCATACAAAAGCTTAATTTTGAAAGATAGATTGATTTATGGAAATTTGATCATTTTGGAATCTCTTGTATTATTTTTATTGAGTTATTTCAATTTCTAAAATAAGAGAGTGTGTTTATTTTGAATAAATAAGAATTTACTTGATTGTTGAATTAAAATAGGCTAGGTTGACTTGAAGCCTGTGGATTTGTATCCACTTATCAGCAACAGCAAATGTAGTGGTAATAAGCTTAAGATGTTTTCAATTATCATAATACAAAATTATTATTGCATAATTTTAAAAAAAAGAAAAGTAATTGTTATTGTTAAAGATCGCTCTAACTCTTACTTTTAATAAGCATTTGTTCAAGAAATAAAATCGTTCAAAATAGAAAATCATCATCTTGCATAAAATTAAAAGCTACAAATAAATGTCTAGTCAATTGTAAGGTCTGTTTGAGTAGAAAGTCAAAACAATATTAAAATAGGAAGGCTATCAAGTCGAGCAGGATAAGTTGTTCAAAGGGGCTTTTGGATTTGTGTTTTTCATAAAAGATGATTAGAACCGAAAGCTTGCTGTAAAGGCAATCTCTCTAGATTCTTATGGCGCAACAGATCAGAATGCAAAGGCTCAGAGGGAAGCCAAACAAGAAGCTGAGAACATGCAATAAGCAAAAGGAACCAATGTCATAAAGCTCATCAAATATTTTACAAAGGATAATGTGTTTTTCATTGTGATGGAAAGAGCGATAATGTCACTAGAAGATCTTATTGAAAAAGAATTCTCCGAAAAAGTAATATCTGAAGAGCAGTTCTTCGAATACGCTGGTTAACTTGTAGATGGGATGAGCTTCCTGCATCGAAAAGGGATCATGCTCAGAGATATGAAGCCTGCGAATATCCTGCTCTGTGAGTAAAACCAGCTGAAGTACTGCGATTTCGGAATGAGCAAGAGATTTTCATCTTCTGAGTGCATGGATGAGTACAAGCAAAGCTCATTCAAAGGCAGCTGGATGTTCTACCCTCCTGAAGTCATGGAGATTTTGAACAACAACACTATCAACGAGAAGTACTTGAAAAATAATCCCATAAAACAGACATAGAAAGGAGACATCTGGGCTTTGGGGATTACATTACTCAGTCTTTTGGGCGCTAAACCGTTTTCTTCTATTTCGCTCGGCTGCGGAATAACAGAATTTCAAGAAGAGAAAAATGGAAGTAAAAAGGTCAATGAATTTCTCAGATTTCTTCTGAAAAAGAATGAACTGGAGAGGCCAACCATCATTAGAGTTCAACAGAAACTATTCGAACTGTCTCCTGCTTATTATTCTAAAGATTTAGTATCTCAATCGCTTATTTCAATTAGAAAAGAGTTCAACTACAGCGAGGCAGAGCTACTTCTTTTAAGCGCAATTGAAGCTGATCTAACTAACTCAAAAGCTTATTCTACTATGGCTCTTTCTTTTCTTTTAAGAAAAGATGTCCTTCTTATTCCTAAGGCTTTGGAATTGTTAAAAAAAGCTTTACAGATAAATCCAAATAATGAAGAAGCTCTTATGTTAATTTCCAGTAGTGAATTTGAAAGTGATAAAGAAAAGTAAAAAGAACTAAGAACTAAAGCTCTACAAATCAACAATAAAAACCCACTTGTTTTATCTTGTTAAGGTTTCTATTTAGATTAAAATAATAATGTTGAGTCAGCCTTAGAATTCTATTAAAAAGTAATTGCATAAGATGAAAACTATGCAATTGCTTATCGAAATATCGGAGGCGTTTATTTAGAAGAATTTGAAGATGAATAGAAAGCTTTAGAAACTTATAAGCTTGGTTTAGGCAGGAACTACTGTGATAGCTTTTTGCTTGAAAAGATGAGTAATATTTACATTAACTACTTAGATAAAAAAGAAATGGGAGAACTATGCTTGTAGATTGCTACCAGACTAAATCCAACATACTGTGATCCAATCAATTCACTTGGAGATTTCTATTTCAATGAGAAAGAATATTTGAAGTCTCTTCCATTGTATTAAGAATGTGCTTTCAAGGATCCCTCAAACAAAGATTATCGATAAAATCTAGTTGTAAACTTGAGATTTTTAAAAAGATTTGCAGAAGCTGAAAAAGAGGCAGAGGATTTAACTACTGGTTCAATGAATGCAAATCATTTTTATTGGTATGGAAGAGTTTTAGCTGATCAAAACAAACACAAGAAGGCAGTAGAATCATTTCAAAAAGCAATACAACTTGATCCAAATGATTATTAGATTTTGTATGATTATTCTGTTTCCTTAAGTTAGTTGGGAGAGAAAAGTAAGGCGTTAAATTTTCTGGAAAATGCTGACCAACTCTACCCGAACAACATAGACATCTAGTAACAGATATCCATTATAAAAAAGGGAGTAAAAAATTGAAAAAACTAAATTCATAACTCAATCTATTCGTATTTGAAATTCAAAGAAATCGAAATAAAAATGATGCTCGTTAAACAATCTTATTATTTTATAATGAGATACGTGTTTATGAAATGCTACAAAATTCACTTTAATGGATGAACTGATAAAGAAGAAGATTAATATTTATTTGATTAAAATTATTCATTTATCCTAGATTATTATTTCCTATGTTTAGTTAACGTGTTAATAAAAATGACAAGATAACAGATAACTTTTATTCAATGAGGCAGACAAATTAGTATTAGGAAAAAAGGATTGTTTTTTTAGATATCAATATTTTCAAAGGAGTAAATGGTTTCAGCTACTAAATACTCAAAATTCAATATTTGCTATCTAATTGATCGGGGTCAATGAGTTTAAGCATCATTTTTTTGAATTCAGAGTAAGAAAGCTATCCATCTCCGTTGTCATCCACTTCACTAACTAATTGATTCCATACAGTATCATCCACGTTTCCCATTCCTTAAAACATGGCTTTGATTTCTTCTTTCGTGACTGTTCCACTGCCGTCTTAATCAAACATTTTGAATGCTAACTCCAGTCGTTACTTCGAAAGCAAATTTTCTCGATTTATTGTTGCTGCTACCCACTCTAAAAATAATAAATAGATGAGAAAGAAAGAATGGAATATTTTGAGACAGTCGATATTACCAGAGTAGTCTATCTCTCCAGAATTATTTTTATCAACAGCCTAAAGAATTCTCTCTACTTCTTCTTCAGGGTGAGGGTGATTGAATATCTTGCGATATCCTTCAATTAGCTCATTTTTTTGCAGTTTTCCATCGCCTAAAAAATAATAAATCAAAGATTATCTTTCCTAAATCTTTTCGAAGCACTCAACATAATCATCACCAATGCTCTATTAGCTGAAAATGAAAGAAAGAGGAGAATATTTTGAAATAATTCATCTTTTATTTTAATTACTATTAAGATCTAGAGACTAGAATACTTTCAAAAGTTCATTTTTCTCTTCTCTAGAAGCTAGATAATTCACCAAGAACATCCATGTGGCATCTTGCAATTTTTTCCCAGCCTAATAGTCATTAACAGACAACGATAATTTGCATCTTGAAGTAGAATACTAATAAATGAATAAGTTACCCTGAAAGTGTGCATGTTATTGAGAGCTCTCTTTAGAGTTGGTTTATCTACTTGATCAATGCCCGAACTCATTTTCAGCCATGGATCATTCAAAACTTCTTAAGCAGAAAGGCGCTTAACAGGATCTTTCTCAAGCATCTTATGAATTAGGCTCTTCGCTCCTTCCGAGATGCCTATCCAATCTTCACCTTCAAATGAAAACCTTCAAACCAATACTCTTTTCAAACATGTTAAGAGTTTCTTTCCTTTTTTTAAATAAGTTACTTTCCTATTTTGACTTTTTCCATGATTTATTCATCATCATCTCCATTGAAAGGTGGAGATCCACTCAACAAGATGAAAAGGATCACACCGCAGCTCCAAATATCACATTTTTCATTATATTTCTTAGAAAGCACCTCAGGAGCAATGTAATAAGGAGTCCCCAATTTTTGATTCATTTTGACATTCGGATCGTATGCCATAGAAGTACCAAAGTCTACAACTTTAAGAAGAGCGTTATGTTTTTGAGATTCGTAAAGAATATTCTCAGGCTTTAAATCTCTATGAACGATGTTGTTTTTATGGCAATAATTCACAGCTTAAAGTATTTATCGCATTGTTTCTGCAGCTTTTTATTCATCAAAAGAACGCTCTGCAATAATCTTGTCAAATAACTCACCTCCAGTACACAGCTCTGTGACTATATAGAAGTACTTTGCATCTTAGTAGAACTCATAGATTTTGATAATATTGGGATGATCCTGCAAACAAAGAAATAGAAAATGTTAGACCAACCAATCCCCACTCAACGATTTACAAAAGATATTAGTTTTTGATGACAAAACTGATTGTATGTTTGTTTTAATAATATTTATTGCATAATGATTTTCAATGGGTATCAAAAAATTAGTTTTTAGCAAATTGTAAATCCAGTTTCTATTCAGCCTCCTCAACTTGCAAATCTGCTTTATCAATCAGATTATTCTTATCTCTGAATATTTATTATTTCTGAGTTACAAGTGATTTGAGGATTTCTACTTCTGTTTTGAGGCGATCAAGCTCAGACTTCGGAGTTTGTAATTTACTAATTATCTTCACTGCTCTTGTTAGGCTTGTTTATTTGTGAATACATTTGCGTACCTCTCCAAAAGCTCCTAAAATCATAAAATGATCCTTTAGATGCATTTTCTAGTAAGAAACTTCCTAATGAATTGGATTACTAAACTCAAATGTTACCTTTGCCAAGCGGAGGATTGAGAAGTTGATAGTCGGCACTTATCTTGCCGTATTTTTCTTGCACAAGATTGGAAGAAGTGACGTTGAACTTATCGATGGTGTCAATGTGATCTATGGAAACAAATTTCAATAAAAGAAAGAAAACTCTATCCTTGTTTTACTTCCTTCACTGACTAATTTCTTCTACGGCTGGTTACTACCATGAACATCTTTTTCAGATGATCCAGAGCATCCCATTGACTTTATTTATTGTTGATTCTCTTTGTTTGTTTCACAGTTAGATTGATCTTCAAAAATAATCCACCACCTGATATTTATTATCTCCCTTCTAAAATGTTCCAGTTATTCTTTGATGTTCTTTCTCTCTTGTCACTCGAACTCTCCCAAGATTATCATTCCTTACACAGTCCTGTTCTACACTACCTTTTGAATAATCAGATAATTAACTTGTAACTTGCAATCACAACTTTATTACTAACAATACTTAGTCTTTAATTGCATTTTGTGAATAACAATTTAACAAATTCAAATCCAAAGAACAAACTCATTTTCAAAGTGCAAAAAATCAAGCTATCTAAACTGTAACTAACACCGCTCCAAAAGGTTACATTTAACATAAAAGTTGCAAGGCAATATTCGAAACTCTATCTAACAAAAATATTCAGAAAAAACAATGTTTAAAAACCAAAGATGAGAAAAACAAAAAAGACATGTTTTTAAAATATCTCAAGATATCAATAGCTTCAATCTAAGCAAGATCCATCCATATTAAACCTTGATCTGGTAAGAATTGAAGCCTTCATGGATTTCTCAAAATGAAATAAAGTAGTTTAAACTTAGATTAGAAACGACAGCCATTTCATTGCATGGTTAATAATATTTAAAAAGAGGAAGGAGTAAGCATGCCGGACTTGATTAAATTAATCAGTTCAGATTTTGAAAAACAAAATATTTGAACGCCCAATTCTCTCTCTCCAAGACAATGAGTCAACAAAATGTTTATTAGACAAAGCTTTAAGAAATCTTTTTGAAACTGATCTAAAATGTTAGCTCTATGGAAAGAAATGGCATATTAAAGTTGTAATTTCAGATAGTTGCTCATTCTATTTTTGCTTGTTTTTAGTGAAAAAAGTTGTCCTCACAAAATGTATTTCATTTTGGGTTCAAATTCAAACAAAATAAATTTTATTAAATAAAGGTTTTCAATAAAAGCCAAACTAAGCAGCAATTGCAGTATCGAAAATTGGCTAATAGGATAAACTGTTTGGCTCAACCATATTATCTACTGAATTTCAATGACCATTTGAAGGAGAATATTTTATTATTGTTCCAAAGTAAGAAACAATGAAAAAAATAGAAATGTTAAATACACAGTCATAGCTAGTAAGAATACCTTAAATGATAATAAGATTAAAAGATGATATTAAGTAAATCCCACTGCTTTGCTAATTAAGTGGTCTTGAGATGAAACAGAAAAGAAAAGAAGATTTTGGAAAGAAAGCAAAGAAAAGAACACACTGCGCACAGATCTATGAATTATATTTTCCGCTCAAGTCTTCAAGCAGTTCAATGCAGCATTCAGGCCACAAGAAATGCTGGCAAGCTAGTTCAATTCACTGATCTGTTTAATAAGAAAGCAGCTGAGGAAAAGAATCAGAAAGTCTCCACAGGTACATTTAGGAAGTGATATATTCTCCCCATCGAATGAGTTTGTTTGCTTACTTGAAATAGGGCGCGCTTGGAAAGCTGCAGAGCTGAGATTCAAATCTAATGAAGACCTCCATAAGCTTTGGTAAATGACTTTCCCATATTTGGTGGAGATTATTCTTTTTGAATAAACAGCTTTGTTGACTAATAAAACCAAAAGGTATGTGCTCCTTAGAGAAAAGAATGCACTTAAGTCTGACAATCAGTATAAATTCAAAGTTCATGAGAAGATTGGACCTCAGGGCAGGCTTGGTAAGGTCAAAAGAACCATGGCCAGATTGCTCACTATTGTCAACGAGCGCAAGAAAATCAGAGAAGAATACCGTACTCATCTAGAAGAAGAGTATCTCTAAAAGTAGCGAGAAGCATTGCAGGCTGTTGTACGCAGCGAACAAGAAAAAAATAAATTAACTGGGTACATTCCTGAGCTGACTTAGAAAGTTTTGAGGGCTAAATATCGTGATCTTAAGAGAGGTATCGACAACACAGATTACATTGCCCAAGCTGCTTAAATCGAGCAAGACAAGACAAAGCTCTAGGAAGAGCTGAACTCTAAATTTGACTATAAGAACAAGAAAGTAGTCAGCGAAGATTCCCAAGTAGAGGATGAAAACACAGTAATCAGACAGTTTTCATCTGGTTTCTTGAAGCAACTTGAAGAAGGTAGGGTTAAGATCCCTCAAGAGGAAGTACTACGTTCCCATGTCAAGAATTGGAAGATGCTCTCGATGAAGCAAAGAAGAATAGTTCTGAATTTGATTAACGCTCGCCGTGCCAAGGACGCTAAGTAAGAGTTCCTGAAGGAGTTGAATCTGTTCAGCTAAAAAGTTGCCTTCGACAATCTCTAATCTCGTATCACCAAAGACGTAACTAGAAATGTAGTTGCCAAGATGCAATGATATTAACAGAGATTCGATAAGACCAAGCCCATTTCAACTGAGATAGAAATCAAAGTCCAATTTGATCATTAGTGAGTAAAGTGTGAGGAAGATAAATAAATTAAGACTAAACTAATAATTCTGAGCAGGACAAGACAACTGCTGTTTATGTAAGTGCCTCACCAAGTAATTGAGTGTTTGATTTTTTAAAAGGTGCACTAAAATATTGCCTTCCTCTTCTTTCAAAACAATGAAACTTCATTTTTAACGAAAAAAGCTAAGTTTAGAGAGTAATAATTAGTTTGGTAAGAGGATTTGATTTAGTTATCTTCAGTCAAAAATTCGTAATTCATCCCGCTGGTTCAGGAGTCAAATCAACATCCAAATGATTCTGCTTAGCTTTCAAAATGATTTATTATTTTTCAGTGAAGGATGAAAGAAGGAATGGCTTAATTATCCATAGAAAAACACATTTCTAACTTTAAAATTGACTTTCAGAATGAGATGATTTTCTTTTGGTAATAGCAAAATGATTGAAGAAATAAATGATTTCAAAAGGATCAACAGGTGCTTTGTATGCAAATGCAACCATTCAAAATTTAGCATCCATATCATTAATAGCATTCATGCAAGTCCTGAGAAGTTTCAAGTGCTGCTTGATTTCCTCTCTGCTCTGCATAATAAAAGTATTCTCCGCTAGCAACAAATCAAACTGCTGCTCGTTGTAAAGAGCATTCACTAACTCTCTCTCGCAGATGTTCAAAGCCTTTAAGATGAAAGACAACAATCAGCTTAAATAGGAATACTAATAGTAATTGATTTTACTCTATTGACAAGGAAGCTGATGATGGTCTTTGGGACTGAATCATTGATGTTCTTTTTTACAACGTTGAAATATGAAACGATGAGACTTTTGATCATATCGTTTTGAGTCTATTCTCGCTTGGAAGGCTTTTCTGATACTCTTATCACATTGGGAACTGGTGGCAGATTTTATCTAGGCATATTCACTCCGAAATTGCCGATGGAGAAATCTAAGTTGAGTTCTTTGTTACCATCGAAGAGATTGTTTCTCCCTTTCTTTTCTGGCTTTCCACTTTCGTTGTCGCTCAAAGAATTGTGGCTTTTGACATCCTTTGATAAAAGATTGTGTTGATAAGTTACAATCAGTGAATAATAGTGACAATATGATTACTTCATTCTTCTTCTTCAAATTCATCATTTTGAGCTTGCTGTCGAGCATTTCGGTCTGTTTGTTTGATTTTTGAAATGGCAGCCAAGACCAGAAACTCTCTGATTCTTCAGTTTCCTCTTCGATTCTTGAAGAATTCTAAGTAATATTGACTCTTTAATTGTCTTTTTATCCAGCAGCTGCTGCATTCTTTTGCTGCTACAGTTTCTCTTCTGTAACTATCATGTTGTCACTTTGAGTCTAGATCAATCCCATTCCACCTACGAAATCAGGATGGTTAGTGTTGATGTAGCCTAGTTCGATCTCTATTAGACTTTTAATCATTTAGTCAGTCGGAGTTAAGCACCTGCTGAGAACATCCTCCATGACTTCAAATATCTAAAACAATTCAGAGTTGAGAAACAGTTGAAATCAAAGATGACTTACCCTGTTACTCAAAGTATCAAAGCGCTCAATCTCAGGGATGCTGATGAGATTCACAACTCGTCTTAATTCTGTTCAGGTGTTAGAAAGATTGGTATTACAATACTAATTAACACAGAAGAAGAAGAAATTGTTTTTCAGTAGTCAGTACCTTCGTAGACAAGATGAGAACACTGGATCGAAGGAGAAAATAATCTAGAAACTTATTGTCTTACAAGATTCTCAAATGCTCCTTCAGGGACGAAGAGGGAAGGCCTAATACCATTGGATGTCTTGATAGCAGTACGTATGTCATCATCGCTGAGCTGATCGAAAGGATCTATTTCGAGAATACACTTTTTGAAAATATTGTTGAAGATATAATTCACTCTTGCCCCACCAACCAATTCGTCGTTCGTAGCTTTCAAGTACTTTCCGTCTGATTAAATTAAAGACAATTGTTATTAGGATAAGAGTTGGGTCTAAAGAAATAATAAAATACTGATTAAATCGCTAAAGTTGGATGTAAACTTGGAAATCAGATTCAACAGAAGGAATCCTTTCTAAGATTTATCTTCCAAGAATGCTGAGTCACCATATTGTCTAATTTCATCCTCTTTCATCTAACAAATAGAGAACATTTAGTAAAGTAATAGGTTCGATTAGACATATCTGGGGAGATTGATTACTTGTATTAGTCTGATGATGTTTTCCCTGATTTTGGGGAGGCACTTCTTGATGTGGTCCATGAAGATGAGGTTGAGAGAGAGAGCATTAGAAACCAAGAGGAAATAACCTAAATATCTTAACAAGGAAGGTCATGATTATCTTCAAAACAATTGTAAAATGAAAAAGCATGGCAATAATTTCTTTGACAACAATTTAGTGTCCAATAAAAAACAAGCTAGACGTAAGAATTGAAACCTTAGGTAAGGTTCTCAAATACTTGAATCGGAGCATCTAGTTTACTTCTTGTCCCTAAAAACCATTATTTCGCTATTTTGTTAGTGCACAATGATTGAAAATTTGACATAGACATTATTGAAAGGTAATTTATTGTGTGTTCGAATTTATTCTCAAAAGATCGCTGCCACGCGAAGCAAACAGGCATACACCTTGTAACATTACAACAGCATATCAGTGCATTCACGCAAATCTAACACGAATTTTTAGGCTTAGTACAACTAAGAATTTTCCTTTTTCTTGATGTTTGCCTATTTTTGCCTTTCAAACGAACAATTTAGCATGTTGTCCGTGATAAACAACGAATCTTTGATAAGCAGCAAATGTCTTTAGCCATCTGAGTTCTTCTTATGTTTTTTGGCCCCAGTTAGCACAGTACAAGAATGGAATTATGCCAACCACTGAACGTCTCAACACAGGCAAGTTTCTGGTACGAGGAGGAGAAGAGGGTTAGCAAGAACTATAAAGAAAAGATGTATGTACCTAACAATAGGGAAGTTGAAGAAAAGAGCACTGATGATACCTCCAGCGAGAGCTCCAGCCTTTCCAAAGTATGCTGATTCTCTGGATAATAAAAAATTAATAAAAAACTGTTATGAGCCATAAGAAGAAAATTGCTTCGATTCATGTTCAGCTTGAAACTTACACTTCAGCTGAATAGACCATCTCCGCAGTCTTTAGAGTGACATGCTTGTCATACTTCAAGAATCTAGTCAACTGCGCAAATATAAACATATTGTTAATTTCTGAATCCATGGTAGCAATTCACCCAAAAATGCTAGAAATCTACTGAACATGCAACTTCCATTGATATTCCTTTCTTTATTTACGATATCTTTCTCCTCATGCGTCCAATTACGCTCGTCAGTTCCAAATGGCTCCATTGAATAACTCTTCTGTTTTTCTCTTTCAAATTTCTAATCAAATTTATTTTTATTTCTTTCCTTTCATCTCATCTGCACATAAACAAACATCCACCCTTCAAGAAAAGATTAAGATAATCAATAAATATTTACTGCTCAAAAATCACATAAACTCTTCAAAATGCTATCTAATTATCTCAAAGCCTGCCATATTAAAGCATAGACAGCAACGCACATAAATAGATTTTCTTAGTTTATTTAATATAAAATTTTAGCTAGAATAAATATCTTTTTTTGTTAAACCCATTTCAAAATTATCAGTTTATGATTGATTTTGTCTTTTTCCACAGTGAGAAAGAGAATAGAACTAAATGCGGAGTGCATTGTTAGGGTAAATAACACTGAACTAACATAACAGACATGCACACATCTTCGCTGAGAAAATGAAGGACGAAGAAAATATATTTTTATTTTTTGTTCATTCGTAGATCCATTCGTGAGAAGAGGCCTTCCATTGGGTGACTTCACCTTCCTTGGGGAACCAAAGAGCGATTTCCTTCTTGGCACTCTCGACGGCATCGGATCCGTGACAGATGTTGCGGCCAATGTCGATGGAGTAGTCTCCACGGATGGATCCGGGGAGAGAAGCCAAGGGGTTGGTCTATCCGAGCATTTGTCTTCCTTGCTTGACGACGTCCTTGCCTTCCCAAACCATAGGGACAACAGGGCCGGAGAGCATGTAAGCAATGAGGGAGGGGAAGAATCCCTTGGTCTTGAGGTCAGCGTAGTGCTCCTCGAGGAGTTCTCTAGAGGGCTAGACGAACTTGAGAGCGACGAGCTTGTAGCCTCTTTGTTCGAATCTTGCGATGATTTAACCGACGAGGTTTCTTTGGACGCCGTCAGGCTTGATCATGATGAAGGTCTATTCGGTGGACATCTCTTGTTGATTCTTTTTTTTTTAGCTTTTAATTATTTTTTTTTGATTTTTATTTTTCTCCAGGACAGTTTGATATCCGGACTTCTTAAAGTATCCTGTGAGGGGGAATTAATTTTAAGCTGCCCTCCATGCACGTAGGGGGTCTTTATATTTAATATGACATATCTACGTAGGTGGATTCAGCTTAGTCGATTAAGATATTACCCATCGTTCAAGCACGTTTGTTATTTTTAAGGAATCAATAATTTTTACTTGTTTAAAGAAAATAGATCATCCTATTTTTATCTTTTTCATCGATGAGCAGAGGAACTACCACACAACTGCTGTTTGGTTGAATCACCAACTTGATTATTTCTGGCTAATTCGTAGATCCAGACTGAAAATGATTATTTGAAATTGAAGAATTCTCTGATCTAGAAAAGAAAAAAATACTAATTATTGATGATGGATAACTTATTGAATTCATAATTGAATAAGTCTCTCTAAATCTGAGATTTAATTTATAGAATATTTTACCATTAGCAGAGTGCGTTGCTTGATTATTATCTTCAGAATATGTTAGCTTTTTTGGCATAAATTTAATGAAAGAAACCATTTTCATTGTCTGGTAATGGAGGTTAAAAATCAAAAAATAAGTGTCTAGAAAAAATCTTTAACGCATCAAAGAATTAAAGGTTCTTTTCATAATTATCATTTCTTTGTCTCAGCTCTTTTTTCTTATTGAAAAGTTTATTTAAAAATCCATTCGCTTTACTTGGAAAAATCTAAAATTTCCACCTTAGTTGTTTGTGTATATTTCATCAATAAAAACAATCAAGATTTTCTTTAACAAATCTTCTTCATTTTGTTTGTTTTCTTGTGATAAGTCAAATCCACCCCAATAGATAAATCTAAAGAATTCGAAAGCAATAAACAAAATAAGAAAGTACAACACAACATAGCATCTATGTCTTGGTCATTTTGCGCAATTACAGGTGAAGCTCTTTAGGAGCCTGTAGTATCCTCAAAAAGTGGACATGTTTTTGAAAAACGAGTCATCGAGAAATACCTCAAATCAACAGGATAATGTCCTTTAACTGGATAAGCACTTTTACAAGAAGATCTCATTCCTCTTAAATGTACAATCATTCGATATATTCAGATATTTTTCATTTTTATGTTTAAAAAAGTGAAATCAATTTGTTTTCTAAAGTGTTTTGTTGTTTATGTTTACCCTTTTTCCCATTTTTTCAGTGTAGATCTAGACTAAACCTCGCTCAGTTCAATAGAATTCTGTGCCTTAAATTCTCAAAACCTTCAATAATGAATGGGATACATTGAATCTGGAGTGTTTCAATCTAAGACAGCAACTTGACACAGTTCGTTAAGAGCTTTCCCATGCACTCTATTAGCATGATGCTGCCTGTAGAGTCATAGCTAGACTCATTCAAGAAAGAGATCAAGCTAGAAAGTAAATATATTATAAATTCATAAACAAAAAAGTTTTTATTAGACGCAGTTGATTTATTTTGAGGTTATTTTTATTGATATTTTTTTGTATTTGTGCTCGAACAGAGAAGTGATAGCATTAAGAGATAGAATCATAAATGGAGACATGGACATCGAGAAACAACTTGAAGAAGAAGAACCTAAGTTGGCTACGTTACCTGAGGAGATTATTAATTCTATTAATGAAACCTCCACAAAACTAAACTAACTCAGAAAAGACAGAAAGAAAGACACCGCTTACAATGCTCAATTCGCTACATCACAAGTACAATACAAATCAAAGTGGAAACACAACTAATTTCTTTATATATTTATATTATTTATGTTTTATTTCCCAGGCAATCAGTGGATACAAAGAATCGGCTAAGATTACTACTTCTCCTGCGAATATTACGTGTTTAGATGTCAATAGTAAGTACATTGCAGCTGGGTAGGTAGATGGAACTGTCAGCATTTATGGATACTAAAATAATACCCATAATGTTGTATCTTCAATTGACATTCAACATACTCCTACAGCAATAGCCTTCCTTAGCTAAACACAGATTGTTGTGCTGAGTGATCATGAGGGAGTGTTATTGAACTTGGATACCACAAACTCAACTTTATCGAAGTAATACACTTTCAAATCTTAACACACTCTCAAGGGTTTGGCTGTTCATCCAAATCAAACTCTATTTGCTGTGGCCAATGCCAACGGATAGGTTGTGTACCATTCAGTTAATGCAACTTCAAACACTGTAAGAATATGCAAGATTTCAAAAGATAAATAATTAAATGAGAAATGATAGCAATTTACTCTTTCCTCCTTACATTGATTTATTAATTTGTAGGCTTCTGAGGTTTTGCATGTTGACATTGGATCTCAGATTACTTCCATTTCGATCCACCCAGATGGAAATCTCATGGGAATCGGTTGTGATGATGGTTCCGTTAAACTATGGAACATAGTGAGCAACGAACTCTTAACTTCTCTTGAAGACGGATGGAATGAGAGTGTCAAGAAACTAAGTTTTAGTGAGAATGGGTACACTCTGGCTTGTAACACAAACAGCTAAGTCAAGATCTATGATCTAAGAAAAGCTAAGTGCAGCAAAACCATAGATTCAGAGCATTCAAGCTAAATTAGAGCCTTAGAATTTGACTAATCAGCTTAGGTACTAGCAATAGGATTAGATAATGGAAGTGCTACGTTACTAGAGACGAAGAAGTTTAACATCCAAGCAACCTTGTCACTCGGGAACTTACCTCTCAACGCATTAAAGTAAATTAAAATGGTTTTTTGTTGTTGTTATTTTCAATTTATTATTATGTTGAAATTGACTAAAATGGTTGGTTTGTTTGCATTAAGGTTTGGAGAATACTCAAGTTCGATCATAACTTCAGCATCAGGCGATTCCAACATCCTTATTTCATCTTGATTCAGGAGGAAATAACTGCATTCTTCATTTAAAAAAAGAAATTCGATGCTAAAATGCCAATATTTGTCAGTTTGTTATGTAAACTTTATGGGCTTTTCAATAAATAGGAAAAGTAAATTACGTTGTAATACTATCATTATGAATGGGATTATTTTCAGAAACATGAAAGGAATTATTCAAAAAACAGTAAGCACCTTCTATTTTCATTCTAAAGCCATTATTTATCCAGTAAACTAATAACAAAAATCACAGCAAAATAATAAAAAAATGGCAACAGAAATGGGGCAAAAATACACAAAATTTCCTTAGAAAAACATATAAAATACAAACACATAAAATTCACATAAAAAGAGATAATTAAATCATGTACTTGTATATCCTGCTAAAGTTCAATACTCTCTGTTTAACTTCTTCAAATGGGGGACGAAAACAAATGATCCAAAAAAAGAAGAGACTAAAGGGGGAAACAGCAGAAGGACCTCTTTATTACCAGCAATTTAGTTGAATAAACAAAGAAATAAACCTCCCTTAAAATACAAGTAAATTTACAATACAAAGCCAAAAAAAAAGCAAAACAAAGAATGACTGAATCAAACGAGACCCTCAACGAGACCTTAGCTAAGGTCATCAAGAGTTCCCTCTGCTAGGACACCATCTCCAAGGGATTACACGAAGTCCTCAGAGTCATCGAAGCCAAGCAAGCTCTCTTCGTTGTCGTTGCTGAAGACTGCTCAGAGGCTTAATACCTCAAGCTCGTCAAGGCTCTCTGCGCCAAGAATGAAATCAAGTACATTGCTGTTCCCAAGAGAGAAGACCTCGGAAAGTGGTTGGGTCACTTCACTCAAGTCAAGGGTGAGATCAAGAAAATCAAGGGATGCACTTCTCTCGCTATCAGAAAGTATGCTCCTGAGATCACCGAAGAAGAAAAGAAGATCATCGCTTCTGCTCTCAAGGCTTGATTTAACAAGAGTGAACAATTGAACGCAACGAAAGGGAGAAAAATCACAAGAAAATTATGATTTTCATTCTCTTTTTCTAATGTGTTTTTTAGCAAAAAATATGCGTATTTATTTATTTAAACTAACGCAGCAAATGCTTCACAAAATAGTATTTCTTACTCAAATAAAGCATTGCAATAATAGCAACTTAACGATTCGGGCATTGTTTGGTCGTTTATGATGAGAAAAGATGTGAATATGCACAAGAAAGTATGTTGATTTTTTAGTTTTTATGGAAAGAAAGATTCATAGGAATTATATGGGAGGTTTAGTTTCCTTGATAAAATGCAATCAGACAAACAATGAAGCTCGCATGCTTTAAAATATTTAAGCAAAATTGAAATTTTTTAGCCTCAATGTGAGAGAGTGACATAAAGTTTAAGAAAAAGAAAATCAAACCAACTCAGTCAATTTCGTT
>Ga0302271_10001463_pt1 | contig 22635 bp, 7 predicted proteins | sample III_Bog_N1_1_FD_198767 | JGI IMG/M metagenome (GOLD analysis project Ga0302271, IMG submission 198767) | Peat permafrost microbial communities from Stordalen Mire near Abisko, Sweden - III_Bog_N1_1 | ecosystem: Environmental > Terrestrial > Soil > Wetlands > Peat | place: Sweden: Abisko... | reverse complement strand
CTTGCGTTCCTTTGTATTTCACATTACATCTAGTTGCATTATCATCTCACCAGAGTTGAAGCATTAAATAGTGAATTGGATAAATGAGAACTATTTCCTTGAAGCATTCAACTTAGGATATAAATTCACTGATATGGCAGATGCAATTGAGTAAAGAAAGGAGGATCAAAAAAGACTTAGATACAGCATCAAGCTCTTCAATTCGACTAATATCCCTAAAATAATTAGAAAAGAATTAGCTTTTGAGGTGCTTTCATTCCTCAACTGATAGTTGATAGACAGACAATCTCATGAAGAGTTAACCATTCAAGTAAAACACAAATGATACTCTCTTTGTTGTTGTTTTTGGAAGAGTTGAATTTTTTTGAGTGAATAAATACTTACTAGAGCAAAATTCATTCTCCCAAAAAAAAAATTCCAATTATCTAAAGGATATGATATCATAAGTTCAGCAACCTCTATATTTTTCTAAAAAGGGGAAGTTTTTATTACGCCTTTAAGATTTTGTTCTGATTTCATTCATTAACAAATATTTCTTGTTTTTGTTAAGTACTCAATAAATGGATTCTCATCTAAATGCCAGAAGAATAGTAGAAGAAAAAGCATATTTTCCCTTTTTAAATTGAGTTTGTTACATTTAGAGGTGGTTTTTAACCTGCAAAATATCTCAAACAATACAAGGAATTTATTTTACATTGATTCAATCAACAAACACAAAAATCTGGCAAAAAAAATAAGCAAATTAAACCGAGTAAAACAACAAATCAGAAATGTTCCAAAATATTGTTTGTACCTCAACAAAAGCGATATCCTTCATCTATTGGTCCTACGATTTTAAAATGATTTATAAAAAAATCTTATTAAAAACCTCATAAGAAAAAGAAAATTATAACAAGAAGGTAATAAAAACTAAATACTATTTCTATTTATTAACAATAATTTAGATAACTTAGTAAAATTAATTAAAGGAAACAAAAATACAAAAAATTCATCTTCCAGCTTCAAGTATCCCCGTTTTATTAAAGCTAATCCTTAAATTACTGAATCAAAAGAACCTTTTTGACAATTTGATTATTTGTAAAATTTTTTTGCTTGAAAGTGTTTATTGTCAGATTATTACCTCAAAAATATCTGAAAAAAAAAGATAAATAAGTGGTAAGAGAAATCAACACTCAATCATAAACTCATAGAATGTTGAAATAATAAACATTTAATGAAATCGTAAGGTAAACTCCCTTTTCAATAAGACTTTCAAAAGATAACAGCAAAATAGAAGCAGTTTTATGTAGAATCCCGAATTGCAGTGAATCCAAAGCGTATTTGAATGAATTTGAGTCTTTTTAGGAAAATGATTATGCAAATGTCGAACTCTTTAGCGCTTTCCTTTAAAAGAATATGTTTCAAATAGATACAAACTCAATGAGATGGATATCAGCGATCATTGAGAAGCTAGCATTCTAAAGAATTGAGTTAATCGGAAATAACATTCATAAATCGTTGTTAAACATCTTGAGCTTACAAACTTAGTCAGTGAGATAATTACTAGTTAACATGGAAACGCTAAGCTTAATATAAACCAAAGAGATTCTTTGTTGTGATCTGAGACATCTCGAAAGCCTTAGATTTCAGATAGGTTCTTTGCGTTTAGATAACTTAGAAGAACATGCTCTAGTGTTAAGTCAATTTTTCAGTAGACATCTTGCAAGGCTGAAAAGTATTTCTCTAGAATTCGACGTAAGGAGCCTTTACTAAGTGCTTTCTAACTTAACAGACTCCATGAATAGCCCAAACGACTCGGAGCACTCTTCAAGACTTGAAGAAGTTAAAATTATTGGACATCCAACTTTAAGTTTCTCCTCTTTCAACAATAATTCATCCAACGATTAAACATTTTCTTTGAATGAATCCTCAAAGAAAATTCTAACTACTTTAGGTCTAAATCTTCGTTCATTCGGTTTACATTTCGGAGGGAGCTTAGTCAGCGAGGAGCAAATAAACGAAATGATCTAATGCCTTGCTAATAAACTAGTTGAATTTAGGTTCAGTGTCACTCACACTCATACTAAGTTCTCACTTGATTACATCTTTGATTACCTTCGAAGATCAGATTGTTTGAGAGTGTTGTATCTGGATTTGTCGTTTGCTGTGAATGCTTCGATAGGAAAAACTTATTCAGAAACTAGCACTATTTACAAAAGCAATCTGTAAGAATTCACCTTAATCCTGGCCTCCAATCGATCTGCTGAATAAATTATGAAGATATTCTAGTTCACCCCTCAAACTTTATCTAAGCTTTCTTTTGAGATTGCCTTCATAGCGGATATCTCCGTTGCAAGCAACAGCTTTAATAGTCTTTCTAGTTGGATAGACACAAGCAATGAATCTCTGAATTTCCTTCATATCAAGGCTAATTAATAACTCGCCTCCAATGAATCTCTTGGGAACTTATCTTCAGCTATCGAAAAATGCACTAAACTAACTAACCTCAGTTTGATGGGGCTAACATACGAGAGCATGCAAGGAGCTGTGCTGAAGGCTTTGTCTTATGTAAATCAATGCAGTTTTGCATTTACCTAGGATTTTCTTCTGATTGAGAAATAAGAACATAAGCTATCGTTTCCTTAGATGGACAGAAGTCAAAAAAAGATTCATGCTGGAGTTTTCAGAGATCTCCTCATAGGTACAAGGAAATCTATCCGATCAATAACTGCCCCAGATACCATCTACAAGAACAATGAAGAGGATGATCATTTGAACCCTGATTTTGAATTTCTCAGCTTAGATGAACGAATGGCACTTCTGCTTGAGACCAATCCATTCCTTCAAGATATTAAATTACTGTCCTACACTCCAATCAATCAAAAATAAATAGGAGAGGACAATGTTCTCTTGGGTTATTTGCAATAGTTTCGAAATTTGCGTTCATTTGGATTCAACATTGCATATAATACAATCATCTTCTCGTCAAATCTGAGAAGAAAAATATTGAATTGGATAAATGAGAACTACTTCATTGAAAGCTTCAATGCGGAATATGCATTCTCTGGTCTTAGCAATATTCTTCATTAAAGAAAGAATAATCAAGACAGACTACGGTATGGTATTAAGCTGTTCAATTCAACTGACATCTCTAAATATTTCAGATAAGAAGTTGTGTTTGAGGTGCTTTCTTTCCTTGTCTGACTGTTGATAGATTGATAGCGAATCTCATGGAACTAACTGAGGGCAACATAATATGGAGGATAACTGATTTGTAAATAAATTGGAAAGCAAAAGCCTTGTTTGTTTTTATTTTTTTTTAAATTAAAACCATGATTCTAAAAGAATAAATATTACTTTAGCTAAAAGGCTTTGCAGTTTTTTCATATGTCTAATTGAGCTAATGTTCAATCGACTCTCTTAAAACCAAAAGAATTAACAAGAAAAAGAAAAGCAAAAATGTATTAGTTTTCACTATTCATGGAAAAAGCCTTTGTTCCACAGCAAAACAAATACAAAACTTGCAACATGTTAGAATGGGATAGAAGGATAATAATAGGAGCACTAATATTCACTGAAACTAATTCTTTGAAATTAATATCCCCCAAAAAAACACACCTCTGCTGGGAGTTGAACCCAGGTTAACAATATTACCCTTCATTCCAATTTTGGTAATGGGGGTAATATTTTTGTAATTACTCCTATACGACAGAGGTAAGTTCTTTTAAATTTCAATGAAATAATTATTAGTTATCTTAGGAAAAGCGTCTGCTTGTTTGATAGAGAGAATTAACTGTATCAAGAAATTTTAACACAAAAGTTACTTGGAATGATTACTTTTTTTCTGAATGCTTCTATTCTTGAAGCGTCTTATTCATTTGTAAACCTCTATTCATCTATTAATTGTCCAGATTATTATTTATTTTCTTCATTTCTACTAAAAATTGTAAACTTTAATAAAATAATTATCCATATCTTAAGGAAAAAATATGCTTTCAATAAATGAAGAGTTGAAGATAAATCACTTTCATTGGTAGGTATCGCTTGTAACTGCATAATGGAGTAGCCGTAAAAACAATAGAATTCAGAATCGAACTCATAATTAATAAAAACTAAAATGAAACGGCATTCCAAATAATCAATTATCTATTTTAATTAAGATTACAGTTAATAAATAATTACCTAAAAAAACTCTCTAATTTTTCAGAACAATATTTTTTTAAATTTTATTCAGCCCGATTGTCTATGTTTCGTGTTAAGTAGAATGCGATTATTAGCTCTTTTGGCTATAAAAAATCTACGATAACATAAAATTCATATCTTAATTTGAGGAATTTCCAATCCTTGATGAATTATTTTCTTAAATTTAGCATTTTCAAATGGTCAAAAAAAACTGATAATTTTGAAGACGCAAGCATGCTAAATCTAGAAACTAGAAAATAGAAAGCCATTCATGTGTCTCTTTCATGCTTTATCAAATCTTTTCATGCATTTGTAAATTTATCGCATAGCCTGGATGAGTCTCGCAGCTTTGGGGTTCTCAAGTTATTGTTTTTAGATTTCTTTCTTCTTAATTTGTTAGTATTTTACTCAGTATTTAGAAGGAGTAGCTGCTGTGAATGATTCAAAGTCTCAATATCCGTGTCAATAAGAATCATAGTAGTAGTAAATGATATGAACTAGTGAGAATTCAATCAATAACTACTAAAATTGGAGAGACCAAAGGAACTTATTAAGTACAAATTAAACTTTTCAATTGTTTATTATTTAATAATAAAAAAGCTAATACTTGAATGGGTAAGGTAAGTAATCTTATGGGGAAAATATATTCAATTTAAATAATATAAATGATTCAATGACTCTAAAAAAACATAAAAAAGTGTTGATGGTTATTGAACATAGTTACAAAACATAGTAACTACGAAATGAAAATCGTTTCAAATGTATCTTCAGTCGAAAATGCCTAATGCTTTCTAAAGAGTATCCAGCTATTCTTGTCTCTCCTCTTCGCTGAATTCAATCCATTCCTTGTAAGTTTTTGCATACCTCTTCTCTGACTTCGACTCCGACCACTCCGAAAACAACTCCGACAACAATCACCACTCCGACCCTGACTCTGACTCCGACCACCACCGCAATATGTCCTCATCTACGCCCTATTAGACTAAAGCTGCATATTCACTGTAAGCATCAAGTGAGGATGTAAAATTTTGTTGTTGTTGTTGTTACTGCTATTGTTGTTATTACATCTGTTATTATTGTTGTTGCGTCCGTTATTATTGTTGTTGCTATTGTTGCTGATTTTATTGAGGTTTTGATGAAAATTGAGGCTCACATAAAGAGTTATTTGCCTAAATTTGAAGGATTGTGGGGAAGAATTCAATCTTTTCTATGAGTTTCACTATTTGATCTAATTTATTATTGGGATCAGTTAACGAGAATCTTTCTTAGATCTTCTAGTACTCCAATATTTTATTGTTAATTGTCTGGGTGTAATTATTTGCTTACTAATATTAGTCATCAATGAATCGTTTGAGCAGTCCTTCTTTATCGTTGTCACTTTTACCAAGTTCTTAAAACTTTTCGATCTGAGAGATCTCCGTAAGGGAATCACATATTCCTTGGTAACAAGTAGAAAGAGACACGAGTTTGTCCTTTTAGGCATACTTCTATTTTTCAATGGCCGTTGAAACTGTAGATCTAAGATTGTTGAAGAAAGAAGATATATCGTCTGCAACCTTATCGCTAGTGCCTTTGAATCCCTGAATTTTCTGGGTGATTGAGCTGTCATTCAATTTTGGATAGGCATTGAAGGTGGTATTTGATGATGCCTAAAGCAACAGTCGGATAGAAATAAATTCATTTGATGAAATATTTCTTTCTTCAATGCATTAGCAGCAGAGTCTTGGCAAGAATTCGGAGGACTTGACATGCAGATATTCGCAAGTGTGCGATCTATGGACCTTACATTTGCGATAGAGAATCCTCTCCAGGAGGGAGGTGGCAGCACTAGGGTCAGAGATTTGATAACTAGATTATTCCATTCTTCGATTAGGTTGTAGAGTTCAATTCTAAGGAGGTGATTTATTAATTTTCTTATTTTAGTAAGTATCTTGGTTGATTTCATTGATTAATTAAAATAATCTACAGTTGAACAATACTCTTTTTTTTCTTCAGATGTTTGTTTCTATTTCTCAGGCTTAAGAATGACGTATCATTCGAAAAAGATAGTGATGCTCTTCACTTCTAATTGATGGCCACTTGATGAATGAAATATTTGGTAATTTTAAATCGCTTCGATTTCAACATTAACAGGCTAAAAAATTCAATTACAAACTAGAATTGAAATAATTAATTGATTCATAAAAAATAAATAATATCATAGTAATTCAATAAAATTAATTAAAAGAAACAAAAATACGACAAATCATCTTTCAGCTTCAAGAATCTCCCCATTTCATAAATGCCAATCTATAAATTACTAAAACATAAATGATTTGATTATTTGGAAACTTATATGCCTAAAAGTGTTTAATCTCATAATTATTACCTCAAATAAATCTCAAAAAAGATAAACAAATAAGTGCTCCTCCCAAAGAGAAATCAACACTCAATCGTATACTCAAAGAATGTTGAAATAATAAACTTTTAATGAAATCGGAAGGTAAACTCCCTTTTCAATAAGAATTTCAAAAGATAACAGCAAAATAGAAGCAGTTTTCTGTAGTATTCCAAATTTCAGTGAATCCAAAGCGTATTTGAATGAATTTGAGTCTTTTTAGAAAAATGGATATGCAAATGTAGAACGCTTTAGAGCTTTCTTTGAAAAAACTATGTTTCAAATAGATACAAACTCCTTGAGATGGATATCAGCTATCATTGAGAATCTAGCATTCTAAAGAATTGAGCTAACTGGATATGACATTCATAAATCGTTTTTAAACATCTTGAGCTTACAGGCTTAGTCAGTGAGATAATTAGAAGTAAAATTGGACACACTAAGCTTAATTCAAACCAAAGAGTTCCTTTGTTGTGATCTACTGCATCTCGAAAGCGTTAGGTTTCAGATAGATTCTTTGCGTTTAGATAATTTAGAAGAACATGCTCGAGTGTTTAGTCAATTTTTCAGTAGACATCTTGCAAAGCTGAAGAGTATTTCACTAGAATTCGATGTAAGGAGCCTTCACTAAGTGCTTTCTAACTTAACAGACTCCATGAATAGACCACAAGAGCCAGAACACTCTTCAAGACTTGAAGAACTTAAAATAATAGGATATCCAACTTCTAGTTTCTCTTCCTTTTTCAACAATAATTCCTCCAACGATTAAGCTCTTTCTTTGAATGAATCCTCAAAGAAAATCCTAACTACTTTAGGGCTAAATCTGCTAAGATTCAGTTTACATTTCGCAGGGAGCTTAGTCTGCGAGGAGCAAATTAACGAAATGATCTTATGCCTTGGTAATAGATTAGTTGAATTTAGATTCAGCGCTACTCACACTCATACTAGGTTCTCTCTTGATTGTCTCTTTGATCATCTTAGAAGATCAGATTGTTTGAGAGTACTGTGCCTGGATTTGTCTTTTGCTATGAATGCTTCGATAGAAAAAGCACAAAGGGAAAACACCTTCATTCATCTCAAACAACTGGAAGAATTCACCTTAATCCTGGCCTTAAATCCCTCAGCTGAATAAATTATGAAGATATTCTAGTTTACCCCTCAAACTTTGTCTAAGCTTTCATTTGAGATTGCCTTCATAGCGGATATCTCCGTTGCTAGCAGCTGCTTTAATAGTTTTTCTAGTTGGATAGACACAAACAATGAATCTCTGAATTTCCTTCACTGCAAAACTAATTAATCACTAGCTTCCACCGAATCTCTTGGGAAGTTATCTGCAGCTATCGAAAAATGCACTAAATTAACTAGCCTCAGTTTGATGGGGCTAACGTACGAGAACATGAAAAGAGCTGTGTTGAAGGCCTTGTCTTATGTAAATCAATGCAGTTTAACATTTACCTAGGAATTCCTGTTGGTTGAGAAATAAGAACATAAGCTATCGTTTCCTGAGATGGAAAGAAATCAGAATAAGATTCCTGTTGGAGTTTTCAGAGATCTCCTCTTAAGTTTAAGGAAATCTATCCGATCAATAACTATCCCAGATACCATCTACAAGAAGAATGAAGATGATGATCATTTGAACGCTGCTATTGAATTTCTCAGTTTCGATGCACAAATGAAACTTCTTCTTGATATCAATCCATTGCTTCAAGAGATAAAATATCTCTCCTCCACTAGAAATAATAAATAAAAAATATAAGAGGATAATTCTCTATTGGGTCATTTGAAATAATTTCGCAATTTACGTTCATTTGGATTCAACTTTGCTTTTAATACAATCATCTTCTCTTCAGATCTGAGAAGTAAAATATTGAATTGGATAAAAGAGAATTACTTCATTGAAAACTTCAATGTGGAATAGGCATTCTCTGATCTAAGCAATATCCTCCTTTAAAGAAAAGATAATCAAAATAGATTACGGTATGGCATTAAGCTGTTCAATTCAACTGATATCTCTAAATAATTTAGAAAAGAAGTTGTGTTCGAGGTGCTTTCATTCCTAGTCTGACTGTTGATAGATTGAAAGCGAATCTCATGCGAACTAACCGATGGCAACAAAAAAATATGAAGAATAACAAATTTGTAATATGTTTGGAAAAAAAATCCTTGTCTGTTTGTTTTTTTAAATTAAAATCATGATTCCAAAGAATAAATGTTACTTTAGCTGATCTTTTGAATAAATATCCCCCAAAAAACACCTCTGCTGGGAGTTGAACCCAGGTTAACTTTATTGCTCTTCAATCCATTTGAAAATCTTTGGCAATATTATTGTAATTACTCCTATACTACAGAGGTGAGTTCTTTCGAATTTCATGAAATAATAGTTATTTAAATTAAAAAGGGCGTCTGATTGTTTGATAGAGAGAATTAAATATATCTAGAAATTCTAAAGCAAAAGTTACTTGGAATGATTAATTTTTTCAAATGATATCTTGAATTCATTTCTTTTTGAAGTGTCCTATTCATTTGGATACCTTTATTCATCTATTAATTGTCCATGCTATTGTTTTTTTCTTCATTTCGGCTAAAAATTAAAAACATTCAATGAAAGAATGATCTATATCATAAAGAAAAAATATGATTTCAATAAAAGAAAGATATTTCACTATCATTTTTAGGTATCGCTAAGAACGGCATAATGGAGTAACTGTAAAAAAACAAAAGTATTCAAGAATCAACTCATAATTAATAATAATTAAAAATGAAAAGTTATTCCAAATGATCGATTATCTAATTTTTTAAGATTACACTTAATAACTAATTATTTTAAATAATCATCCAATACATATTTAATTTATGTTGAAATACAAATAAAAATATTCTTTAAAAAATGAAAGGTATCCCAATCATTTTTTGGAGTACAATAATTTTATCAATATTTTTCAGTGATTTCCTTAAAAATCCAAGATTATTAATTAAAAATATATTCAGCAATAAAGAAAAGATCAATACACTAATTTTCTCATAATTATCTATTTAACAAAATTTATTTTTTAAGAAGGGAAATGGGATATTATTGCATCCATTTCTGTATTTCATTGAAAGCTTCAATGTGGAATATGCATTCTCTGATCTATAAAATAATCTCCTTTAAAGAAAGGAAAATCAAAACAGACTACGGTATAGCATTAAGCTATTCAATTCAACTGATATCCCTTAATTATTCAGATAAGAATTTGTATTCGAAGTGCTTTCTTTCCTTGTCTGACTGTTAAAATATTAATAGAGAATCTCATGGAACTAATTGATGGCAAAATAATATGGAGAATAACCGATTTGTAAATAAATTGGAAAGGAAAATTAAAATGGGAGAAAAGGATACATGATAGGAGCAACAATATTCCCTTACACTGATTCTTTGAATAAATATCCCCCAAAAAAACACCTCTGCTGGGAGTTGAACCCAGGTTAACTTTATTGCTCTTCAATCCATTTGGAATTTTAGGGCAATATTATTGTAATTACTCCTATACTACAGAGGTGATCCTTTCGAATTTCATGAAATAATAGTTATTTATCTTAGAAAAGTGTCTACTTGTTTATAGACGGAATTAAATATTTCTAAGAATTCTAAAGCAAAAGTTACTTGGAATGGTTTACTTTTTTCAAAAGATATCTTGAATTTATTTATTTTTGTTGTCTTATTCATTGGGAAACCTTAATTCATCTATAAATTGACTAGGTTATTGTTATTTTCTTTATTTCGATAAAAAGAAAAAAAACCTCCAATGAAAGAATTTTCCATTTCTTAAAGAAAAGATAAGCTTCCAAAGAAAGAGTTGAAGACAACTCACTTTCATTATTAGATATCACTTGAACAGAATATGGAGTAGCTGGAAGAAAATGCAATAGTATTCAGAACCGAACTCATGATGAATAAAAACTAAAAATGAACCTACATTCCTAACAATCAATTATCTATTTAAATTAAGATTACACTTCATCAATATTACTAAGAAAAAAAAGCAAAAATAAGCAACAAAAAACTCGTTATTAAGAGTACGATATCCTTTAATCCAAATAAACTAATACATGCAGAAAACAAAAGGAGAATCTTAGATGAAAGTGCAAAAATTATTTCAACATTGTGCCCCAACAGATCAAATATCTTCAAAAAACACCTCTGCTGGGAATTGAACCCAGGTCTAATTAATTACTCTTATTTACCATGGGGAAACAGAGAATATATTGATAATTACTACTATACGACAGAGGCGAGTTCTCTAGATTTTATGAGGAAACACTGCTATATATTTTGGGAATAGCATCTCCTTGCTTGATAGACACAATTAACAGAAAAAATATTTCAGAAAAGTAAAGAAGTTGATCGTTTTAATTGAGTAAAAATATCTGGAAATACAATGAGAAACATTTTGTGAAAATCAGGCATACCGCAAGAGAGATGGTAAATGCTGCTGTTCAATTGAATTTGTAATTTATGTCTCTTTTTCCTAAATTGTGAGTGAAATTTGTTAAAGGACAGTATTTTTTATTTTTTTCATAACAATAAAAGATTTATAAATGTTAAATACCAAAGTATTTCAGCTATTCAATTACCAAAGGTCGAATTTGTTTTCTATGTTCGTTTTGATCAAAAACAAGAAGGTGTATCTTCAAATTTAAAAATGTCAAATTCCTATAAATAATAAAGGATCATTTTTACATAAATCTATACACTTTTAGATATGATCTCTTTGTAAGCAAAATGTTAGTTCCTTGATATTCTTCTTTGCCTTAAAGAATATGATTGATATTGAATAGATTTCAAAGCAAATCTTGTATTTCTTTTTTTTGTTATTCAGTTTTAATAATAGTTGATCAAGAAAAAAAGTGTATTATCTATCTGCTTTTTAGATAATTTAGTAAAATTAATTAAAAGGAACAAAAATATTAAAAATCACCTTCCAGCTTCAAGAATCCCTATTTCATTAAAGCTAATCTTTAACTTGCTGAATCAAAAGAAACTATTAAGCTATTTAATTATTTGGAAACTTGAAAGTGGTTAAATTCCTATTATTACCTCAAATAAATTTCAAAAAAATAATAATAAGTGCTCCTCCCAAAGAAATCAAAACACAATCTTAAACTCAATGAATGTTGAAATAATAAACTTTTAATGAAATCGGAAGGTAAACTCCCTTTTCAATAAGACTTTCAAAAGATAACAGCAAAATAGAAGCAGTTTTCTGTAGTATTCCAAATTTCAGTGATTCCAAAGCGTATTTGAAAGAATTTGAGTCTTTTTAGAAAAATGGATATGCTAATGTAGAACGCTTTAGAGCTTTCTTTGAAAAGACTATGTTTCAAATAGATACAAACTCTTTGAGATGGATATCAGCTATCATTGAGAATCTAGCATTCTAAAGAATTGAGCTAACCGGATATGATATTCATAAATCGTTTTTAAACATCTTGAGCATACAGGCTTTGTCAGTGAGATAATTAGAAGTGAAATTGGACACACTAAGCTTAATTCAAACCAAAGAGTTCCTTTGTTGTGATCTACTGCATCTCGAAAGCGTTAGGTTTCAGATAGATTCTTTGCGTTTAGATAATATAGAAGAATATGCTCGAGTGTTTAGTCAATTTTTCAGTAGACATCTCTCAAAGCTGAAGAGTATTTCTCTAGAATTCGATGTAAGGAGCCTTCACTAAGTGCTTTCTAGCTTAACAGACTCCATGAATAGACCACAAGAACCAGAACACTCTTCAAGACTTGAAGAACTTAAAATAATAGGATATCCAACTTTAAGTTTCTCTTCTTTTTTCAACAATAATTCATCCAACGATTAAGCTCTTTCTTTGAATGAATCCTCAAAGAAAATTCTAGCTACTTTAGGGCTAAATCTGCTAAGATTCGGTTTACATTTCGCAGGGAGCTTAGTCTGCGAGGAGCAAATTAACGAAATGATCTTATGCCTTGGTAATAGATTAATTGAATTTAGATTCAGCGCTACTCACACTCATACTAGGTTCTCACTTGATTGTCTCTTTGATCATCTTAGAAGATCAGATTGTTTGAGAGTACTGTGCCTGGATTTGTCTTTTGCTATGAATGCTTCGATAGAAAAAGCACAAAGGGAAAACACCTTCATTCATCTCAAACAACTGGAAGAATTCACCTTAATCCTGGCCTTAAATCCCTCAGCTGAATAAATTATGAAGATATTCTAGTTCACCCCTCAAACTTTGACTAAGCTTTCATTTGAGATTGCCTTCATAGCGGATATCTCCGTTGCAAGCAGCTGCTTCAATATTTTTTCTAGTTTGATAGACACAAATAATGAATCCCTGAATTTTCTTCACTGCAAGACTAATTAATCACTTGCTTCCACCGAATCTCTTGGGAAGTTATCTGCAGCCATCGAAAAATGCACTAAATTAACTAGCCTCAGTTTGATAGGGCTAACGTACGAGAGCATGCAAGGAGCAGTTCTGAAGGCATTGTCTTATGTTAATCAATGTAGTTTAGCATTCACCTCGGAATTCCTGTTGGTTGAGAAATATGAATATAAGCTATCGTTTCCTTAGATGGAAAGAATTCAAAAAAAGATTCCTGCTGGAGTTTTCAGAGTCTCCTCTTAAGTTCAAGGAAATCTATGCGATCAATAACTATCCCAGATACCATCTACAAGATGATGGTCATTTGAACACTGCTATTGAATTTCTCAGCTTAGATGAACTGATGGCGCTTCTTCTTGAGACCAATCCATTCCTTCAAGAAATCATATTACTTTCCAACACTAAAAATAATCAATAAAATATAGGAGATGATAATGTTCTCTTGGGTTATTTGAAATAGTTTAGAAATTTGCGTTCATTTGGATTCAACTTTGCAAATAAAATAATCATCTTTTCTTCAGATCTGAGAAGTAAAATATTGAATTTGATAAAAAACAACTACTTCATTGAAAGCTTCAATATGGAATATGCATTCTCTGGTCTAAACAATAATCTCTTTTAAAGAAAAAATAATCAAAACAGACTAAGGAATAGCATTAAGCTATTCAACTGATATCCCTAAATAATTCAGAAAAGAAGTTGTGTTTGAGGTGCTTTCTTTTCTAGTCTGACTGTTGATAGATTGAAAGCGAATCTCATGCGAATTAACAGATGGCAACAAAAAAACATGGAGACTAACCAATTTGTAAAATATTTGGAAGGCAAAATCCTTGTCTTTTTTTAAAAATAATTAAAACCTTGATTTCAAAGCATAAATATTTAGCTAAAAGGTTTTATTGTTTGGACATATTTTTAATTGAGATAATGTTCTATTGACTCTTTTAAAACCAAAGAATTACCAAGAAAGAAATTTAAGGTAAAAGCCTCTTTGCTCTCGCAAAACAAACATAAATTATGGAGCATTTTTGAATGAGATACATGATAGGTGCACCCATATTCACTTAAACTGATTCTTTGAATAAATATCCCCCAAAAAAACACCTCTGCTGGGAGTTGAACCCAGGTTAACTTTATTGGTTTTCAATCCTTCTGGAAATCTAGGCAATAGTTTTGTAATTACTCCTATACGACAGAGGCGAGTTCTTTCGAATTTCATGAAATACTAGTTATTTAAATTACGAAAAGCGTCTGCTTGTATGATAGACGGAATTAAATATTTCTAGGAATTCTAAAGCAAAAATTACTTTGAATGATTACTTTTTTGAGAGAATATCTTGAATTTATTTCTTTTTGAAGTGACTTATTCATTTGAAAACTTTTTTTGAAATATGAATTGTCCATATTATTGTTGTTTTCTACATTTCGACTAAAAAAAATTTCAAAAAAATTATTATCTATCTCATAAAAGAAAAAAATATGCTTTCAATAAAAGAAGAGAAGAAAATAAATAAATTCATTGTCAAGCATCATCGCTTCTTATGAGATAATGGAGCAGCTAAAAACAATAGAATTCAAGAATCGAACTCATAAATTAATAACAATTAAAAAATGAAACGGGGAATTCCTAACAATCAATTTTTATCTATTTTAATTAAGATTACACTTAATAATTATTATTGTTCTTACTCTTGCGTTGTGTGAATTAAATTCTGATACACTGACTCTAACAGGCACATAAATAGAGGGTGGGTATTTTTTAAATAATTCAGGGAAATAAGACAATTCTGCTTATTGAGGATTTAAGAGCTATGAGAGTTTTAGGACATACATTTCTTATTATCTCTACCAGATAATTAACTAAGCTATGGGAATAGTCAAGATTGAAGATGTGGAAATTGTGATCAGAGTTAAACAGAAAAAAGACATTTGAAATGTGATAATTATATAGTAATATGGAGTATGATAAATTTGAGAGAGACAAAGAGAGAGAGAATGCATTAATTAATTAACTTTGGAGCAGACTTTTGAGTAGATTTTACTGCAACAAAAAAATATTATTATTATTCTTATCATTACGCGTTTATCCTCCTCCCCATCTAAAACAACCCAAGAAGAAACACAAGCAATCGATGAAACTAGAGTAGCTGAAATATTTGGATTTATTTGGTCCACGCATAGAGCTTCGGCTAGGGCGAAAAAAATCACATAAGACATATTGCGGTGCTTGCATGACAGTCTTTGTGATTGCTTGTTGTGTGGCTGCTTGTGTATTCATCGGGAAGGATATTATCTCAAAAGAGCAGCCAACTATCTTAATCAGTTAAATCCTCAATGATTTAGAAGGAAAATAACAGGAAAGACAGCAAAACCAAGTAGATAAATTCGGAGAATTCAAAGAAATCAATCTATCTGATCTCATGCTGAGAATTGGGATTCACGATGAAAATGGGAATTCTCTTGCGCAAACCTTTTAGAGTTCAGTACAAATCAAATTGCTACTGCTGACTAAAGTTAGCTCGATAATTTCTACAAAGACTATCTAGTTAGAGACTTGTACGAATTCAGACATGAAAAGCTACTCAGATAATCTCAGTGAAGGTAAAGAGAATTCTTTTGGATATTTTTAAGAGAAAGATAAACACCCAAATAGTAGCCTTTTTTATTAGAAATATTGCTAAAGAACAGGGTATTATTATCATTATTTTTTATATCAAAACCAAGTCAAGAAAGTTTCATAAATATTCAAAAATCATCCCTTACAATTACAGAGTTTTTCGATTATTAGATTCTACTTTTTTCTTAAGTCTTTTTTGACTTCTCAGAATTCTCTGGGGAAAGTTAACTTTCAATTTTTTGTTTTTTTCAAAGATTTCTCAGGTAGCGAATATCAATGCTTGTCAAAAAATGATCAAGTGGAGTTCTCTTTGAATGGGGAACCAAGTGAAAGTAACTCTATGTACATTCAACTGCAGATTCAATGCATTTCTAATTGTGCATCTCTCGCAGCTGCTCATTCAACTCTCAAGGCAAGAATTCTCTATCGTGATAAATATTTCACACCAACAGACTACAATGAACCCATCAGCGATATATTCCGTGATAAACTCATTGATTTCTCGCTTTCTTCTACAGGAGTCATACCTGGATAATAGGTTGTATTTCCATTACAGAAAACAACTGTTTTAACAGACACTGGATCAATTTTCATTTAAAATTAATTCTAAAATTTCGTTAGTTTTCTCCCCTTGCAGTAAGCATTAGGATATTCCCTCAGCCTAGAAGCTTTTGTAGTATAAATCCATGTCGTTGCCGTCAGGACTGTGTATTAGGTAGGTTTTAATGAATTCAAAAAGAAAATCAAATTTAAAACTTTCATTTTTTTCTTTTCAAAGCGAAGTTACATGAAGCTTTAGACTCTTCTCGCTGCTGTTGGAGGGTTAATGAAAGCATTAATGGTAATTGGTGCCTTTATTGTGAAGCCGATATCAAAACTTTCCTTGTAATCTGAATTAGTGAATGAGCTGTTCATTTTTGAAGGACAAGAAAAGGAAAATAAAAGAAAAGAGTTTATCTGGATGAATTCAGTGAATTCTTTAAATTATGAATTCAACAAAGAAAAAGCAAAGGGAACAATTATAGCTTCACCTCGTCACAGTCTAGATGAGAGCTCTTATGGTTATGAATAAAGTTCAGTAAATTAAAATTAAATTTAAGGTAGCGCTAATAGAAGGAAAAGCAATTTTAGCAGCAGCTAGGAGGGTGTAATGGACAGAATAAAAAAGGGTCATAAGTTTACTAATAAGTTGCAGGGCATTTAATAAGAATAATAGGGTAATTTTGAGTTGCAAACTGTTATGAAAGAAGCTAATTTAAGTCCACATGATAGAGAAGATCTTAAAAACGATTGGCTTCCTTGCAAATAGTCTCTCCATGATTTCTATTAAAATCCAAAAAATGGAGGGTATCTACAAGGAAATCAGGTTCAATATAATCATAATATTTTCGGGTTGGCTAGACCTAAAGAGGAATCAGAAGAAGATAGTATTAGAAAATCATAAGAAAAAGAACAATAACATTAAAATAAATAACTCAAGCCTGCACTGCAGAGTGAACTCAGAAGAGGTAGCTGTGGAAATAATGCTGATGACGCATCTCAAGCAAATAATATCAAACGAACTGCTATGAGAGCTGATACCTTTCAGAATAATGAATTCAATTTCTTAAGGCATTAAGGAGTCTAAGAAGATTAGAAAGTAATCAAATTAGGTAAGGTGGAAGATCAGTATTTGTTTGCTGGAAATGAAGAAACCAAACAGCCAAATGACCACAACAATGATGATGAAGATCATCAAGAGAGCCATAACAATTATTTCTATCACAACAAGTCAGTGGAGAAATGGAATAAGTTTTACCATCAAGATCTTGTAACGAGGCAATACTCGAAAAACATTGACGAACCCATTGAGAATAATAGCATAAGTAAACTCTAAAAATCTGATTTCATCGAGTAAATTCGCTCACTTCCGAAGAACTTATTCCTCCGCCAAGGCACGAATCTAATCACCAAGTTTCTGCGTCGTAACTATGAAGTCCGGAAAGGAAAACGAGCAACAACGAAAAAAGAATAAAGTGAAGCAAATCAGATCTTCTCAAATGTGCTAGAAAATGTGCATGAAAAGCCATTGAAATTCAGCTGCTGGGATTATTTTAGGTTTTATTTTGGGAAATTCAAGTGTCTCGCAGGAAAACGAAAATAAATATAATTCTCAGTTAGGAAAGTCACGGAGCGCTTAGACATCGTGTATATATTATAGAAATTAGTGGAAATCGATAAGCTTAAGGTGTTGCTGCTTTCTAGTGAGCAGCACAAGCTCTTTGAGTACATGCCGAAATCAAGCGTAGGTTTGGATCCTGATGAACAAGAAACCAAAACTTAGAAGAAAAACAGCAGTATTAAGAAAACTTGGTCACTTCTGCAGTCTGAACGAGGGAATCTAGATAAATTCACTGAAGCTTTCTAAGCTTATAAGCTCATTAGTGCCAAGGAAGAGAAAGAGCCTCTAGATGAGAGGCTAATTGACATGCTTGATCCAGAGATAAAGAGATATTTCGATAGCACTAGGTTAGTTAAGAGTAATTTGCAGTCACCTTAAATAAAAAATCGAGGAGTTTCAAGTCCGTAAGGCTAGAAAAAGAAGAAGGAATTCTAGAATAACCAATAAACAATCAAGAATGGAGAATTAAGTAGTAGCATTTTCAGAGAATTCAAGGTGAATAACAAAGAAGCATAGCCACATGCTAGGAATAACTCTATCGATGGGAATGACAGCATTGCACCAAGGAGAGCTTCGTCTTCAGGGAGAGCGTTTGTGGATAAAGAACCTGAGACTGTTTCAAAACAAGTTTCTTCATCGAATGGTGTGTTTTATTATCCAGAAAGACCACGAGTGCTGCTGAGTGATTAAAGCTCGTTAAAGAATGGAGAAAATGATGGAGATTATGGAAAGGGATATGGTGGAGATACAGTTGGGTTTGATTTCATTAAGACGAACACGAATAAACAACTGGAGAACGTTGAAAACAGTGGGAAATACAGCACTGATGAATGCTATGATATTCCAAATGAAGAGAATGACCATAGATTATCATAAAATAAAGCGATTTAGTCTATGAAATCATAATAAGTACATTGCTTAGATACCCCCGAAAACAAACCAATCTCTCATGATATGATCTCTTCTTAAGACAGAAAGAGCATCGTGTCACCTTATTTCTAGGGAACTAGTAAGGGAGAAGGGCTAAAACTAATTGGTTCTCCTGACATCCCTTTTCTTGTATTAACTGACAGAACTTTTCATAAAAACTCTGGAACAGGATAATTTAGAAGTTGTAATAATTGCACTGAAGGTGACGATTAGAAACAAAATATTGATAAGAATGCTGAGGGAAGGTATAATGGAGTAGGTATGCAGTTAAATAGGCAGTGTACAATTGATAAGAAGCTCTAAATTATGTCGAATAAAACTAATAATAATCCCTCATTTGGTACTCTCCCTGATTTGATAGTTACATCACCTACAAATAAATATCAAATCTAACAATATCCTGCTGGTTTAGATGAACTCCAGTTCAAATAAGAAAACAAGCTGCTAACTCAACAGTTTGGTGTGCTATCTTTTCAAGATAATTCTTCTAAAAACAACGCTTCAAGTTGGTCAAGTTTTCAATCGATTGCAGAGGAAAACAAAAAGAGCAAGGCATTTGAGTTCAATGGTATTAAAGTAACTAACCCTGCTAATTTCGCTGAGAAACATCTCAATACCATACAGTCCAAGGGAATTCAATCTAAACCATCTCTTCCGTCTTCAATTTTCGAATGGAAAAAGTTCACTGAAAAAAATGAAAAAATCTTATCACCTCAATAATTTTCTTTGAATTTTGAAAACTAAGACGTTGATTTCTTCAATACTTCTGCTACAGACTAGAAACTCAACGAAAGTGTAGAAGATCTCAGAGAAATTCCAATGATTTAGCGATTTTATTCGCAACGCCCTTAGAAACTACAAAAAACACATAAAATTGTATCATTTAAGCAATTTAAGTAAAATAACTTAAAATATTAATAGCATGCACACACTGAGAATACACTACCTTTGTAGGTACACTCACAGCAGTAAAAATTATCACAAATGGAGTACCTTAGATCACTTTAACATCAATAAGAATCAAGGAAATAAACACGAAATACATAATCACCTCATTCAGTGTCTCCAAAGAATATACAGAATAATAATCTAATATCTCCATATTCACGCTAGCAAGCATTCTTGAAAAGTAGGCAGCACAGCACGAATAGCAATAACAACAACCAAAGCAATATTAGTAGTAATCATGCTGTGTTTAAAAAATCAAGAAAATTTTTTAATTCATCTGAAAAACTAGAATTCAATAATAACTCAAAGGGTCTTCTTTATCATGGAGAATCGCAGAAAAGAATAAGGAACTAAGTTTCATTAGAATCACAAGAATAGCTGGAATAAAAGTAATATCAACCGCCAAGATAGATCCATGGAGATATGCGCTCAACTACACATCTGGATTTGAGATTGGTCAGTGAAGAAGCTGAAGAATAAGAAGGAGCGTTGATCAGAGGGGAATCGAATGAAAGTTAGCCAATGTTAAGAATTCTAAGTAGAAATGATAGAGTTAATAACAGTGGTAATATTATTAAATTACAAGGAATGAAATTTAGTCTTGGAAGGGATAAGAGGAGCTAAGATTCTAATAATAGCAATAATCCTTTTGGATCGAATACTAATATCGATGTTACTCCTAATTTAAAATTGATCAAACAATAACATGAGAAAGATGAAGAAGAAGAAAATTTAGAGTGAGTTAACATATCAGAATGCTTAAAAATTAGGAAAAAAAACGAGAAAAAGAAGAAGAAAAACTCATAAGAATTTTGAGGGAGTTCATTCGTTAGTCTGTAAAAATAAACCAAAAAAAAGAATAAAAATAAATTATTTATTATCACCTAACAACCACCAATTTTAAAGACACTACCATAATTACTATTCAAATACTTCCAAAAATATATTTATTTATGTTTGTTTATCTGAAATCTCAATATCTAAACCCTTTTCAGATCATAATAAAATCACTTAATAAACAAATAATTAAAAAAAACAACTTTCTAAAATCATTTACAACAGCAATAATATGATATGCACAAACACGCAGATACCCTTCTTGATTGCATCTGCACATACATTTCAAACCAATTTCACTTTTGTCATTCCTCTCCCCCTACCTATTCTTTAGCTAATACGAAATTTCTAAGAAGCTACTACTAGCAGAATTATATTTCTGGCTAAAAAAGAGCCATTTTCTTCTTCAATTCAGCTATTTCCTTTTATTTCTCTAAGAATTCCAAGTCTTTTAAGATCATTTTCTCTTCGAGCTGATCAATCACCATATTCGATTTATCTAACTCCTTATCCTTCACTTTAAGTTCATCTTTCTACTTGTGCACGTCATTTTTAAGTTCCTTTATCGTATCATTCAACTTATCTTCCCTCTTTTTAATCTCTTCTTGTTCTTTTTTATTCGTTTCTATAATTTTCTGCATTTCCACTTTCCCGCCGACTAGTTTCTCTTATTCAGTGAGCTTCTTTTTCAAATCGTTTTTCTCATTTTAGTGCTTGGTATTTTAGGTATTTAATTCTTAAATTTTATCTTTGTCAAAGGCAGTTTACTTTTTGAGCCTCTCCACTTCCTCAACGAGCGCTCGGAGTCTTTTAGTTTCTTATTCTTCTTCACTAAGCCTGATGATCAGTCTCTAGGAAGCTTCTTCGTTGCTTTATATTTGAATTCTTTCTTCTTCGGAGAGGATATCTTTGTATTTCGAATGATAATTGATTCTTTTGTTGTCACCTTGCTGGATAAGGATATTTGCAGCCATGTTGTTGAGCTGGTTTTTCACAATTCTCTTCAGGATTTCCTCGCTTATTTTACTTGCGCTGACATATACTTTTCCAGTGAGGGAAGGATGGGTTTTGTCGTTTCTGAGTTTCCATCCATCTTAAGGGTTCACATAAATATCTTCGATGGTATTTAAAGCTTTTTGAACTTATTCTACAAGAGATGCTTCTTTGACAAGTACTTGGACAATGTATTCTCGAATTTGTATTTATCTTTCTAAGTTGATTCTTTAATTTAATCGATTTGCTACTAGTTAACTAAGAGTTAACTTCTTCTCTTCTACTAGTATCTAATTGTTATTGTTGTTGCTGGCTTGATTATTATTATTATTGGTTGTCATCTCATTCCTACTTTGCGTTGGATTGCTGTTTGAAGCTCCTTATTATTATGAAATCGCTTAATCTACTTTTGCTTACATAAAAGTCATGTCCATAGGGTTCTTATCATTAGGATTGGTGCTCATGATTCTATTTTTATTATTTTAAAGCCTTTTATATTTTATCTATCTTTGTATTTTGTTTATTAACTTATCTCTTTTGTTTTGTTTCTTCTTCTTATTGCTACGCGTAAATTTATGTATGCCTTTATTTTCGTGTCTATTATTTTCAAACTAACCCCTCTCTTGCTCTCGTATATTTTAGACATCATAATTCTTGAGGGGGGATAATTAAGATAATCGATTGAAACACTTCTTATTATTTTTGGCTCCAAGACATCAATCCTAATTATTTAATTAAACATAACAATGGCTCTAGATTTTGTAGAACCCACACCTTCAGGGTTTTCATCCAATTATTTTACTCTTGTAAAAAATTAACTTTCTTTCAAAGGAATTCGTAATCAATTACCATTTCATAAGGTATCTCAATCAACAAATCTAAAGATCTTACTCTTTTAGCATTGCTAAACCATTGTGTGAATCAACGTTAGTAATCAGATTATCCATAAAGAAAAAAGAACTAAACGATTGATGAAAAGATCAGTAAATTTGAAAAAAACAAAAACCAAAACAAACAAAAATATTCAAATTAATACATAAAATAAAAACTAACAATATCTCCTATTCTTCTTAAATGTCATCGTCTCGTAGAGACACTAACAGCTCCAAAGACTTTACGCCTATTTTCACCTGGGGATGTACACTCATTTCAAAATAAATTCTTCATTTTCACTTCTCCTTATTTAAGCTAATTTTTAATATTTTTGTCAACTAT
>Ga0302271_10001462_pt1 | contig 22635 bp, 15 predicted proteins | sample III_Bog_N1_1_FD_198767 | JGI IMG/M metagenome (GOLD analysis project Ga0302271, IMG submission 198767) | Peat permafrost microbial communities from Stordalen Mire near Abisko, Sweden - III_Bog_N1_1 | ecosystem: Environmental > Terrestrial > Soil > Wetlands > Peat | place: Sweden: Abisko... | reverse complement strand
TAGTTCTATGTAATAATAAGTAATCATATTTTACATATTTTTTTGCCAAGGCGAGCAAAGAAATTGTCGATATTCACATTAACAGTAGGCATCTCTTTGGGTTTGTTTTGATTTTAGACTTTCGAAGATATTTAATTTTTGTACTTTTTTCTTATGATTTCTCATCTCATGAGAGACTCTTACCAAATCAAGATTTAAATCAAAACAGATCTCATATTTTTCTTAATTAATATCACTACATTAATTGCGAAAAATCATATCAAGAAATCAATCGATTCTTAATGAAAAAAAAAAAGAATTGCTTCAACCACAAATTCAGATTAATTCCCTAATCATCGGATAAATATCTAATAAAACTGAGGTCGATTTCATGTGAGACTATTCAACAGAATAGTAATACCATAAAAATAGAACCTCCGCAAAAAACGCAAGAACATAGAGAAGTCTTTTTAAATATCAAAAAGCATATTTTCGAGAGAGATAAGCAATAATCATTAAGTTTCTAGCAAAGTTTCAAGAAATGTTTTGATTCAGAAATGAACAATATGAAACTATCTCGTGATGTACTTTTGCAGAAAATTCATTAACGAACTTCATCATCATCGACAATCTAATAATTTTACTCCTTATTAAAGCCTAATAAGCAGGAGCATTCTCCTTTAGTATAGCAGTCTATGATCGTGAATACTAATAATAATTCAGATATTTTTAGTTCTTGTTAGATAAGCTCACCCAAAGATATATTCAAGCCAATTCATGTGAAATATTTCTCAAAACCGAAAGAAATCATGTCTTCTCATGGAAGCTCAGCAGAATTAAGCCTCTAAGCTTCAAGATAAGTGTCTTAGCACTAAACAACTTAAGGAGATTCACCCAAAAAGCGATAAAATATGACAAAACTCAGTTAGACTTTATTAAATCGTGTTTTTGGATAATAATTTCATGACAGTCAAACAAATATTTCAAAGGGATAGAAATAAGAATATCAGCTTAAAAATAAAACTTCAGTTGATTTACAGGATAAATCACTTCATATTAAGAATAAATCATTGTAAGTCTATGATATTGCGCCAAATAATCCCATATCTTTGTCAGGTAAAGAAATTATTGCTCAACGCAGAAATCGAACTTCCAGCAGTAGAATTCAAAAAAATTTATAGCTCAGCAGCTTTGATCACTCATATCATCTATCATAATCTCCCTTCTAATCTAGCAATGGGTCAACGAAACACTTAAGCACAGCAAAAATGACAAATAATTTCTTTCTTGGTAGTAGAAACTCAGTTTAATCAGATATTTCTAAAGAATCGTCAGCGAATAATTCAATTAAGATGGAAAAGAACAATAAATAACCAAATATTTACTTGAGCATGCCATCTCAAGAAGCTGAAATCCACAAAAATGATAATACTAGATCAAAATAAGCAACTTCGAATGATAATATGTCGTTTTCTTCTTAAATTCATAAGAATTTTGCAGACAAATAAGAAGTAATGAGGATAGTAGAATAGAAACTAAGAACAACGTTAGCTCTTAGTGATCTTCTAGGAAAATAATCATGCATATCTCCAGAAAAACCATAAACACCAAGTCAACATCTTTTCCTTGATTCTAAGTAAAATTATTTTTAATATTTTAACATAATAAAGGCTTGCTATGTATGCATTGAAACTTACAACAAAAATTACAAAATAATTCTTTTATTTTCAAAAAGCAGTTTGGAATATTATTAGTATTTGTTAGTTCTATCCCTCGACGAGTTTGGAGCAGATCAAAAAAACATTCTCAAGAAATGAAAGAACTTAACGCATAGAGCATTCTAGAATACAAGAGAAAACTTGAACTCAGGAAATCGCAAAATTAAAAATCATATTCTTCTTCAGTATTTACCGCATCAGCCCAAGAAGAAGCATTCTTCAGTGAAAGGAGTGTGCTCGTAATAGAAATCTACAATCTAAGAAATGTCAAATCAAACACTAACCTGAAATACTGCTATTAATCGCTTCCTCAAGTAATTTGCCATAATATTAAGCAATCCATCCTTACAATTAAATAATTTTAAGGTATCACCTAAATAACTGGAGATCTAGTAGAAAAAAGAGTTTAACATTTTCAAGAAATGTATTTTAAGACAATTACGCATAACAGCAGATGATATATTCCTGTATCTAAAAGATGGCACACCAATCTACACACATGTAGATATTCCCAGATAGCAATAGACTCTTTTTGCTGGTAACTGCAGGGTATTTTCAGGAATTGCTAAACTGTTTAGTTCAGAGACTAATCTAGAATCCCTCAAAAAAGTACCAAATTCAAATTGATAGCTTAGGACACAAGTTATGAGTATTTATTGTGTTTATTTTAAGATTATTGAGAAGCTCGAATCACCATTAGCCTAATCGATTGTTGAAATCTAGCCATCAGATATTGTCTTAATTCCAGAATCATTAAGTGGCACACCTTCGTCTTCTCATTTTTTTGGAAGAGTTGCTTCTCCTTAATTAGCAAGACATCAATCAATTCCATATTTTTCTGGTTCCTCAACTCCTAAAGAATCTACTTATTCTCCAACTGGGTCTAGATATTTTAAACAAGAATCTATTACTGCAAAAGGGTAAAATAAACGTAGTTATTTTGCAGATTATATGAAGCAAGGGGATTTAGAATAAAATAGTGCTACTTAGATTTCATCATTATTAGAAGTCTCTTCTCCTTTCAATACAATCAGTGATGTTAATGGATGTAAGATATTACCTATTTGAAGGTTTCAATAGATTTCCAATGAGTTTTAAAACAAACTAATTATTATATTTTGTTTTAAAAGATTTGAAGAAAGTTATGAAATACTTAGACTTGTTCTTCTCCAAGTTTGATTTCAACTGGCGAACTGATTAAGAAAAAATAGAAATCGATCTTTATCTCCAGCGGAATCTTAATTATCCTAAACACATCAAAAAGAATAATATCATTAACTTTAAGCTTAAAGGGTAAAAACTGCTTTGAATTTATCAATTTAGTTCTTATTTTTCTTATGAATTAGATTCGTGTAGCGAAAAGCTAACTTGGAGAGTTTGAGGATGCTAAATTTAGATTTATTCACACATAGCATTGGTGGAATACTGAAAGAATTCGAGATGAAGGAGAGTGATTTAAATTGTGTGTACTTACTCTATAAATCGATTCTGAATATCCAATCACTCATCGTATCAATACAACAAGTCGTCAAAGACGATGATGTTTTCACTTCGATGGAGAAATATGACTCTTTTACACAAGAAAACTTAGTCATTGTGTAATCTCTGTGTTAATATAAGGAAATCATAAATTGGACGAATTTCGTGTAAGTACTCAACAATATCTCAGCCCGAAACGCGCAGCAAAAAATAGAATTGTTTGTGAAAGTAACTTTTATATTATTTCTCAGTTAAATTCTTAATGTTATTGGACATATTGTTTGTTGAATTAGTTATTCGACCGTGACAGTTCGGGGACTCTCTCGTACAAGGAAGTGTCTTAATTATCTTATCAAACTCTTTAGCATATTATAAACTAAGATCGATTTCCAATTATCTTCGTTGAATTACATTAATATTTGTTGAAACTACTCTTTGCAAGTCTAAAAGAAGAAGGACAGCCTGAAATCCCTCTTGAGAAAATACAATAAGCGATTTTAGAAGTAAGTTAGTTTAAGAAAATACGAAATAATTGGGCTTTGAATTATTGTTTGTTTTTGAAAAAGCAATCTGAATGCGCTGATCTGCTGTGCTTCTTTTGCGGAACAGAAGTTGCACCTGAAAAGATCAAATTGAAGGAAATAAATAATTTTTGAAGTACATTTGTTAATAATATCCATATTTTCTTTGGAAGTATTCTCTTTTAAGATGTCCATTTCTCCATTATATCCTATCCTTTTTTCTCTCTCACTTTTCTCTCTAAAATTCTAGTAATAATCATTTTTAAAACATAAATCACACACAATAAAACGATTTTTCAATCATTTAGGCTGAATAATCTTAGCAATATCTTCTTTTTATTTCTGTGATAACTTATGTTCAGCTGCTATTTCTTGGAAGACATGCTCTTATTTAAGAATTCTCAAGATATCATAGTATTATTGCATTTTATTGAAAATTGTTTTATCTTCTGACAAGAATCCAAGATGGATTAGATCCTTCAGATATGCTAACACAGAGTTGAGTATTGTCTCAGCTTTTTCATAATTTGGATGAAGTTTAGGCAGTTTAAGAAGAATAGCTATTGTGTCACTGATAACAGCACATTTTGCAGTAAGATCAGATATGTTTCCTTCATCAATGGCGGCTTAAATATCTTGTTAATATGAGTCTAAAGTGATCACAGTCTCAAATACTTCCATGGAATAATTGAGACGACTTTTAACTTAAATCATTTCGTAGATTTCATTGAACACTGCAGTGTTCAGAGGAGTATGGATCATTTTATTAACTTATTCGCAGTTTTCCAAAAACGATTCCACTTCACATAAACTCTCTACTGCTTCTTCTTGCTTCTGCAATATCGTGTCTTAACTTGAATGCACACTTTCTTGTGCTTGCAGTAGTTCATCTTGCCATTTCTACTGTAAGTATTTGACATTAAACAGAATCTCAGTTAATTGCAGATCTTCAGATGCCTCATTGACTTCCTCACCTGAGTGAACATCTATTTTCTCAATGAGTTACTGCTGCTCTTTTTCTAATTTGTTTAATTATTCCTCAAGCCATTTTTTAGAGTCAAAGTTTGCTCCTTTTAAACTGTCTTCTAAAGACATTATTGCTTTTTTAATTGTTTTTTTGAGATATTCTCTTTTTGAAAGATCCAAATTGTACTTTGAAAAGGAATATGAACACTTGGATATTATATTTAAAAGTGCTTTTGTGTGAAGATTGATTTGATATCAAAATAATTAAAAGAAACTCTTTGGAGATATCTTGATAATATTTTTAACAATTAGAACAAGAGTTTAGAGATAGATTTTGGTGTGTAAAACAATAATTTTGTTTAATGAATATATGAATTGTCATTGGATTCGCCTTAACTAATATGCTCAAGCAAAACCAAATCCTTCCTTTCCTTCTGAAATCGCAAGTAGCAGCTTTTTCTTGAGTATCTCCTTCGTCTGATACTCTGGGATATCCAATTAGTTGAAGCTGTTTTTCATATAAAAAAAAATATCAAAAAATGCTAGAAAAAAATAGTTATTTTTTTACCATGTATGCGCAATAGGGAGCTTTTTTGGATCATATGCTTTATGAATTTAGAATTTTTGTAGTCCTGAAATACCTCTTAAACCTCGGAATCCTTCAACAGGCACCTTAGAAGTACCTAACAATGAAACAAATAGATTTTTAATTCAGGAAGATAGCATCAAAATGTGTATTATTTACCTGTGACAAATTAGATGAATGAAGCTTTTTATGTGCTATCAAATTCTTCTAGAATTTCCCATAGCCATACAATAATTTTGCTGTTAGGTCCATAATTCTAATATTCGGTATTATCCTTGAGATCATAGACTGAAATTGAACAAAAATAAAAATTAATTCAAGAATAAGATTGTAAATTAGCTTTCGATTACTGTCAACATCTGGTAATCCTGATATCATGAGTTCAAGCTCATGAGAATCGAATATTCGCACTAGATATGGAGGAATAAGTTCATGGAATCCTTCGAGGAAATGTTCAATCTGCTCTTTAATGCTCTTCGCCATTTTAGCATAACAAATCAATTTCACATATTCCTGCTTATTTTCTTCTGTAACCATGATATGCTTCCCATTAGGTTTTAGTTCTATTGTCTAGATTTAGTCGAACTAATTTTCTTAGTAGCTATGATTGAAATATTTAGATTAGTTAGAAGGCTCAGAGCAAATCAAAAAGCAATTATTCTTTACCAGAATGTGAGATCTGTGAAAGACGTGATATCATTTTCGATGACCCATTTCAGACTCTTATAGAATTCGTAGTCTTAGTCTTCAATGTCATGGTATGTTAAAGGTTGTCCTAAGATGTGCTTGTAGAATGATCTAGTGAAGTAAGCATCAAGCAAATGACCTTCGAATAAAGCCTAACAAATACCAAAAGTATGTAATTGTATGAAAAGAAAAGTTATTATTTTGGTTATTTTACCTTTCCAACTATTCTTCCAACAAACTTGAAATACTGAAGATGCGGCTCATTCAAATATGAAGCTGGATTAGGTTGATAAGTGTTCCCTGAAGAAGATGGCTTGAAGAGAAGATAATCAGGGTTGAAAATAGCCTTCGAAAGGATCACAAACCACTCTCTTGTAAGACCACCTGCATCTATTCCTTCTTCACCATCGAATTCAATAATGAATTTTGACTTTAATTCTTCAGGCTTCATCGTGTCAATTTACGAAAACGAATCTCCAAAAATATGTTTTCTTCTGATCTTGATTTTGCGCCTTCTCGCATGTGATGACGCAATCGTAGACTTAAAATGAGCCATTTCGAATTTAAAGTAATTCTTTTTGTTCTCAAAATCAATGAGTGTAGGGCATCTCTTGAAAATAATCTCAAAAGGATCTTTCTGCAGAACCTCATTCATCTTTCTGTTGCCTTGAGTTTTCTTTTGTTTCAAGCTCTATCTGATCATCTGATTAATGACAGCTTTGCATTACTCACAGATGAACTCAAAGATTTTTTCGATTTCTATCTTCTGCAAGTTCATCTTTAGATTCTACAAAAACAGAAAATTTTGTTAACAAATTAAGATGAAAACTAAAAATATTTGTGTGTGTCTTTTACATCAAACGAAAGGATTTGGTTGTCTTCTTGGGAGGATGTATTCATCTCGAGATCGTCATCTTCGGCTAGGCTTGACATTTTGGTATGTGTTTGTCCATTGTTCTTTTGAGTTGAAAGTGTCTTCTTGATAAACTCAAAGTCTTCATCATGGAGGATTCTGAAGATAATGAAATAGCTCTCCATGACAGGTTAGAGTTTTTCAATTATGCCATTGTAAGAAGAAAGATGAGTCTGTTCGTGCTTTCCAATGAACGCAAAGAGCTCAGCGCAGTGGATCCATAACTCGTTGAAATTCTAGTCTGTTATGATTTCAGCAAATTTACTTCTCATTTCCTTTTTAATTGCTTCAAGTCGTTCTAGTTCTTTAGAATTTTTAGGTGTTTTTTTGGAAATACTTGCTTTGCCTTCTGAGAATGCTGTAGCAGCTTTGTTTCTAGTTTCTGGGATTTCTTATTATTTGGACTCCTCAACTTCTTTATCATCTGATTCTTTGTTGTTCTTTTCAGTTTTTTCAAGCTAAAAGAAAGATTTCTCAAATAGTTCGTAAATGATTTAGAATATATTTTGTATCTTTCTTTCGCCTTGAATGGAGAACTCTAGAGCACTGAGATGCTATTTGAGATTAGCTGTAAAGTCCTCTGAAGAAATTACTAAGCTTTTGATTGCTTTTAGACACTTTTAGATCCGTTTGTTGATTTAAATACTGAATAGTTTGATAATGTTTCTGAGCTCAGTTATAAACATGTCCAAGTTGTTTTTATCGTAGCAAAGCTGATTTATAATTAAAGATAGCTTTCTAATAAGTAAATCATTGAGCTGATCGCTTGAGAAAATGGAACAAATCCAAGTGATTATCTCTACATGAAGGAAGAAACTAGCATCTTTGGAGAATATTGATGGCTGCTATTGTTAAATTAATCCAGCTGCCTAATCTCTACTTGCATTTTGGAGTGGCTATTTCATAGATCGCAAAAGCCCTTCCTCTTCCTCTTGTTCTTCTTGTTTTCCAGAGTGGAATTAAAACAATTTCTTTGTGATATTTTAAATCGAGCAAAGCAGGAAGTTAAGATGTTCATAATTGCTCCTGAAAGGGTCCAGTGTTAGTAGAAAGATAAACTAAAAGAAAGGCAAGGTAAATCCTTTCTATTGCTACTGAGATGCTAATTCTGCAGCGATTTTCTGCAAAGCTCGAATCGACTGTATTGAATTATTCTCAGAATTAGCCAAAGTATTATTATTATCTTTTTCAATGAAGAAAACGACTTTTTTCAGAGTTAACTTCTAAATAATCCGCAGTACCTTGAGACTAACTTCATGGTAAACCTTCTTATAGTCAGTCTCTTTAGAATTTCTATGGTAGGTATTTAGCAATGGGAAATCAAAGCACTCACTAATCTTGGCAGAACCATTTTCAGATTATTTACTTTCGTTTTCTTGCATTTTTTGGGCGTTCTTAATCTGCGGCATGTTTGGGTTCAAGAGAATAAACATAAGAGCATCGAATACCTTCTCTTCAACAAGTGGATTCTTGCAGATGAGTTCAAGTAGTTAAAGTGGGAACACATTCGAGGATTTCCCACCATAATACACTAATCTTAGAATAGCTTCAATGAACTTATCATCAGTGTCTAACATTTTTTTGTAGATAAATTTGTCTTTATCAATCCAATCATCGATTAGTCTGACTTATTTCTTTTACAATCGCATGTTCTCAGCTTTAAACATCTCATTTACTTCATCTTATTATGTTTGTCGATTAATTGCAGCATCTACACGACTAGGTAGATTTTGTCTGGCTCCTTGTGCAATGTGAACTCTTCGTTCTGCTCTCTGTAGTTCCTCTAGAATATTCATATCGTTGCTAGTTCTTCCTGCTTCTTAACGAAGTCTTTGTGCTTCCTCTTGCATCTCAGGAGTTAAAGTTCTTAGGAATTCCTCTTCAGATTAAACGAGAATCTCAGCTCGAAGATTCACATCAGCGGAATTAACAAATGCAACGTTTGCAAGATTTAGTTGCGAGGAAGGTGCTGCATTGGATGTAACAGTAGTAACAGTAGAAGCAGCAGCAACAGTAGAAGCAGCAGCAACAGCTGGAGAAGGTGCTGCAATGGTTTCAGTAGCTTATTCTGTGTTTAGACTTTGTGCAACATTTTGATTTTCTTATTCTTGTTCTCTTTCCATTTCAGTTTAGTTTTAGTTCAAAGCTGGAGCATTGCTCACTGCAGGATTTGCTGCCTAAGCGTTATTAGCATCTGGATATTGTAAATACGAGAAAATGAGTTCTTCTTTTATGTCCTCAGGTAACTCATCAAAATATTAGAAATCCAGTCCATTTCTAGTTAAAAAACTAGCATCAAGATTGAATCTAGATAGTACTATCATTGAAGCTGCAGATAACTAGGGCGTCTACGGCAGTTACATATTGCTTTGTGGAGGATTAGAAGGTACCTAAGGTGGCTATTCTGATTCTTAAAATATATTTTCAAGCTCTCTGTCTTCCTAAATTGATAAATCTCCCTCAGGTACAATAACTTCACTAATAATTCTGTTTTAATTAGCTTCAATATGAGTCTAAGGCTAATTATTCGCATTTCTACTAGTTTCTTGATTAGTACTTAGGCGTTCTTAGGCATGAGCTTAAACAGCATCGTTTCTTTGGAGTTATGAAATCAGCAAAGGAGCTAATGAGTTTAGTCTGCTAACTAGAGTACTAATTCTCTCTTAAGTTTGATCAACTTATGCTTGACTTTCTTAGACTAATTAATTATTAGCAGATCCAGCATTCTATGAACGAGTTGTAGTCATAGGAACAGTTTATGAAGTAACTTAGCCATTTTCTTATTCTTCTTCCATTTATCCATTTTAAGTCCCTTAGGTTTAAGGTTATTATTCATTAGGAGGAGGAGCATTTCTGGATGGTTAATTGATTAAGTTACCTTCATTAGTAGGTTAATTCACAGCTAGGTGCGAATGAGAGTTGCCTTCTTGAGGTCCTTCGGGTTGAATTCTTGGAAGAGGGAATTAATGTGGAAAAACGTTAGAATTCCCCATTTAGAAATTCAATTCGAAAGTACCAGATTCGGGTTAAGTTCCTGAATTTTAGTTTATTCTTGCTAAAAAAACAAAAAACAATCAATTTGAGAATGTTGATTTCAAGTTTAATTTTTCTAATACGCTGTATGCTTTGACTGCTTAGGAATGAATAAGGGGGGATCAAGCCTGCAGGCTAATTGAGTCTTTATTGAATAAAGAAAGAAGAAGGGTTCAGATTTCCTAAGTTATTTATTCCTATTGTCCCACGGAAATTTGATATGAAAGATTATGCGTTCCCTCGCATAAACTAGGTAGTCAAAGGGTTGGAAGGATTTCGAGATAACAGCGTTGTTGAAACAGTTGAAATGAGATCGTTAAGAGAACTTCCTTGGATGTCTGACTCCAGATTATCGCTTATTGAGCGGTTGTGGACCTGTCCAGGGGGTAAATAGTGTTACATTCTGAAGTTAAAACGAGAAGGTCTACTAGATGATCTTGGTAAGATATTTTGAAGTTGCTGTTATTACATCTAAGATGCAGCTCGTCGTTCTCCACCTGCCATGTACGGTGTGTATCTAAGTTAAGTAAAGCTTAGCTGAGAATTAGAATTTGTAGAGGGAGATCCAGGTGCTTCATTTCCAGGTATTCCAGCAGCTTGTAAAGGGAAGAATCTAGGCGATTTCTTTAGCGTAAAGTACTAAGAGTCAAAGTTCTAATGCTCCAAGTAAGATAATAGGGCAATGTACACTGTTTTGAGGTATAAATTGCTTTGTGCCTAGAAAGAAATAAGACAAATAACAATTGAAATGCTATTTTCAAGCAATATATTTGTTATCAACTTTTTAAATCAATAAAATCTTACGATTTGCGGATCTTGCTAAGAAGCAGATTATCCTTCTGTACTTGTATGCAAGAGAGTACTGTCACTATTTGCTTCAAGAGCTGCAACTTCTTTTTAAATTTCTTTGAGACTTGTTGAATAGCTAGCGATGATCGTCGCTCCAAGGTAAAACACAGATATTTATTGCGCGCATCGCTAGAAGGCATCTTTGAGACATTAGCACATCGAAATATTAGTGAGTTCAGTTATTTCTCGCATAGTAATTGTAGTTTTGAGATCGGGATCTTGATTGAGTGGTTATTGCACTTGTCGAACGAGATTTGATTAGGGTTTTGAATTCGTTGAGGTTAAGTTATTTCTTCCAGGTAAAACGAAATTCATGAGCATGCCGCTTTCGTCTTCTAATCCCATGTCAATGTTGGTGTTAGTGATTTCTTCTAAAGCATGATTTTAACTCGTTCTTCTGTTGTTATTATCAGTACCTTCTTCGTCTTCAATATCTTCATCATCTTCTACTTCTTCATCATCATCATCATCATCATCCTCATATTCAAAATCTTCTTCTTCCTCATCCTCATCTTCTTCTTCATTTTCATTTTGATCTTATCCCACAATATCCTACAAAGTAATAGCCATATCTTCATCTTCATTCTCTTCTTCCTCTTCCTCTTCATCATCAAATTCTTCTTCTACAACTTAATTCTCTGGTTCTTCTTCATCGGAGAAATCACAATCATTCCAAACATTATCTTCTTCTTCACTTATCAATTCTTCTCTTTCCTCTTCCTCCTCCTCTTCTTCTTCTTGCTCAATATTCTCTTCTTCTTCAATATCATCTCTTCTATTTGAGCTAATACCTTCACTGAATTCTTCCTCATCTGCTCTATCTCTTACGTCTTCTTCTTATTCAGCTGAATTATCTTCTCCCCCTTCGAAATAATCTTCCCCTCCAGCTTCTTCTTCTTCGTTCTCTGATATTTCATCTTCACTGGAGTACTCCTCCCAGTCTCCATTGAAGTAAGATCCTTCGTTTTCGGTAATGTTATCAGGTTCAATTTCTTCGATTTCTACGGCATCTGCTTAGATATTTTGATCTTCTTCTTCTTCCTCTTCTACTTCTTGTTCTTGAAGGTGATGATTAGGATCTTAAATGATATCGAAGAATATTTAATATCTTCTGTTCTAAGGTAGTTGTCCTTCATCATTATCTTAATCATCGTCTTCTTCATCTTCGTAATCTTCTTCATTATCCTCTTCGTTGATCTCTATGTTATCGTTAGGTGTCTCTGTAGATGGTATGATGTTTTGAGGTTAGACTTGCTCTTCCTCAACTCTTTGTGGTGGGTTATTTTCTCTTCTATTTAAGTTCCTCCTTCTCACTAGTTCTCCTAGTTAAGAAAGATCTTCTTCATCTCCTTATTCTTCATCTTCATCCTCATTTTCGTTTTCTTCATCAACATCTTCATCCTCTTCTTCATCTTCTTCTTCATTCTCATCATCATCATCATCATCATCCTCTTCCTCCTCATCCTCATCCTCATCTTCCTCATCATCATCTTCCTCATCTTCTTCATCTCCACTACCTTCATCAAATATTCCTTCTAATTAATCATCATCTTCCTCTTCATCTTCATCATCATCTAAATACTCTTCATTTCCTAATCTTCCCATGATAATATTATCAATTTCTTCCTCAACACCTCCAACATTCCCTGCGATATCTGCATTTTCATCTAATCCTCCGATACCTCCTCTTCCTCTATTCTCTGAAATAGGCTATCCTCTCCTAGAATTCGACGCAGATAAAGACAGAAACCCTCCAGGTTATGCTCGTCTTAAATGATTAGCAAAAGATTCTAATCCTCCTCCTTATTAGCCAGTTTCCCCGATTCTTTATTCGGCAAGTTGAGCATATGGATTTTAAGGTCGTTCTTATCTCTCCAATTAATTAGCTAAGAAATTAAAAGGAAGCGCCGAGTTTGTTGCTAATCTACTCAAAACCGCTAAAGGATCTGTTCCTCCAACTCCAAGTCCATTTCTACCGCCAAAGAAACTCATTTAATTGAATGGAAGGATATCGCTAAGTCAAAAAATATAATAAATTTAAAAACAATATTTTTTTTATTTTTTTTAATTATTTACGAGAGCTAATCTCTGCGTGCAGGTTAAGCCACACCAAATGGATCATTGGCTGCTGAAGGAAGCACTCCAATGAGATTATTGTTCACTATCCCAGCATACTGCTTTATATGCTTTTAAAGTTATTCATTTAGAATCTACCCTTATACAAATCTACTCAAGAAATCTTCTTGCTTCTTCTTTGATTCTTATTTTGAAGAACTAATACCAGTCGGGTAGAGAATGAAGAAATAATTGAGAATATAGAGCATCTCAAGAATCGCAGTTACAAACACCACTAAGCTCTAAACCTAGCTCATCTTAGAAAGATCTACTCTTTTAAATATCTCCCCGTACAGCCTTGCGAAGTTGTATCCTTCTTACTGTTAAATTTGCTAATGCTAAACTAACCCTTCAAATGAGAAATCCAATGAAAAATTCTTCAAAGAAAGCTTAGCTGCTTCACGAATATGCAGAAGCGATATGTGCAGCAAAATATTTGACATCAGCAAATGGATTGTCGGTGGGGATTCAAGACCATTGTTGATTTCTGATTCAACTGAGGAATATATTTCCCCAAGAACTTTCTTTCTGATTTCAGCACCAAAAGGAGCTGTCAGAGTTGAAGACACTGATCCATGATGGTTTAGCGATGTAGTTGATTATTATGACTGGATTGTACTAAGTTAATGAGAATTTCTATACAGTATTTACTTATCAAGGCAGAGCTCAAAAATCAAACCTTTAACAGAAGCTATTGAGAAGTAATTTGCGCATTTCGTGATGAATTTCAAGAAATGATAGTGATTTCCAAGTTACTTATTGAACACTGGTTCTAATGGATGTCCAGATATAATTTTCTTAACAATTTTAGAACATCTGAATCGCACAATCTGCGGGATAAGTGTCGGCTGCTGTCGAGCAATAACTTAAATAACTTTGACAAGTAAAGCGCTGCCAAGTAACTTCGATTCAGGTTTTAGTTTTGAATTCTATTCAGCAGTTTTTTACTTTTCATTATTGGTTTTTCCATGGATTGTTTCATAATTTTCGAGAATCTTCTAAGTAAATTATGTTACTGTACTTTCTAAAAGAGCATTCAGTGTATCATAAATAGGGCTTGGAGCAATAAAATTAATCTATTAGTTGTAAATGCCTTAGATTTCATGAGCTTTATTTGCTGGTATTTGTTTTGAATTAATCTCAAGCTATTTGAAAGCGAAAGCCATAAAATTTTCTTGGGGCAGAAGATTGAATGCATCAAGTTCGATGCCCTCTTTCAAGACATAATAATTTCTCCTTGAGAGCAGGGGAGATTGTGGCTTTTTAGTTTTATGTTGTTGTTGATTGCTAGATTTTCCTTTTTTGTGATCTTTTTTGGTTATTTTTTTAGATTTCTTAACTTTTTCAGGTTCATTAGAGCTAACAACAGCTGGTAGAGAAGTCTATTCGATCTCTTCCTCCTTCTGAGACTTTTTAGATTATTATTATTTCTTATTCTTTCCCTTAGATGATTATGGCTTTGATTTCTATGGCACCATGAAGACCTTCTTCTCACAGATTTTATCAAATGCTTCCCAAAAAAGAGGCACTTTGTCAAATTATCCAAATCTTGACATAAAATCGTCAAAAGTCATTCGCAAAGGTTTCTGGTTTTCTAATGAATTGCTCCCTTAGGCTTCTTGCTTGGGTTCTTCTGATTTAGATGCAACAAATTTGCTTATTTTATGACCTTAAGTTTGCTAGGTTTACTAATAATGGCTGCTATCCTTGGGAGGAGCTGAAGAACATGATGATAAAAGAGGTTATTATTATGAGCTGGTTTTCTAGGTTTTTTTGTTATTTACAACTTCTTTTACGATATCTTCCTGTTTATTTGCTTTTTTGTTGCTAGACAAAAAAGGAGCATTGACACTATACATGCTAGTCTATTTGTGTAAGCATTTTTCATAAAAATAGTACTTTATCTTAGATTCATAGTTTGCTAGAGCCATTATCCGATCTTATGATACGTACGTCATAAACACATTAAGTTTCTCGACAATTTACTCACTTTTATCGCAAGGTAGACGTATTTTAAGTAATTCTACAACACCTTTCTCACTTATGAACTAATGCAACATCTTAACGTCACTCTCACCGAACTCTTTGATGGAATCTAAAATGAAGAAAACCACAGCTAAATTGACTATACTTTAGCTGTAATATTCGTAAAGTTCGTTTGTCTGCTTGAGAAGATCTGTAAAGAATGATATGGATTCTTTCTTGAATTCTTCTGCCTTTGCTATTTAAAGGCGTAGACTAGCTTTTTTTGCTTTCTTTTTGCTGTCCTCCTCATCAAGAAGAAGAACATTTGCAGATTTATTCTTGTTATGATTACCTTTTCTTTTCTTCTTTTTATTTTTGGATGTTTTATCATTCTTCACTTCACTACTAACTGGATCAGTCAGCTACTTCGATTCGCTTTCTTCTTGCTTTTGTTTCGGAGAACTCAAAAATTCATAGTAAGTAGGTTTCTTGTATTAATTTCTTTTTATTTTATCGGTTTTGGATTATTCTACTGAATCTTCCTGAGCAAGTTCATCTTTAATCTTCTCGAGATACTTGGCGTTATTCGAATTTACAAGCTGGATAATGTGGCAGATATTTTTAATTAACTTAGAAAGAGCTTCCTGAGAGTTGAGTTTAGAAGATTCTTTATCTTCCCCCTTCTTTGGAGAGCAAAAGAGATCAAAACCTTAATTAATGAAGCTTCTGGCCATTCTTAAGAATTTTAATCCAATCTCGTAGCTTTCCGTTCCCTCTCTCCATTGTAATTCAAGTTTCTCAGAGTCTAAAAGTGTTATGGTAAATGGTTTCGTTCCAGATAAGGATGGATCTACAGTTGTGCTCTTTTCTTAGCAAACAGCTGTAATATCTTAATAATCATAAAATCCGAATTTTTCTACAAAAGGAAACAACGAATTGATCAACTCTAGCTTAAATACCCCCGATTAAGCATCAAGATGGGAAGGAATTCTTAATAGTTCATTGTTCCGAAGTTTCAAAATGACTTCTTTATCGGCTTAGAATGGATTTCTGAACTTAGGAGCGGATTTTGCGATTTTCCCAGAAAGCAAGCTGATTGTTGCAAATACTACATAGGCATTCTGCATGTGAATTGATTATGTTTATTTGTACATCTATACAAGCACATCGTCTGACCATTTCTCCACTTCACTCTTCAGAATATCAAGCTATTCTGATTTAGAAATTAGATTCTCTTTTTATTAAGAAAAAGGATTCTATTGTGAATGAGCAATTCTATCTCTTTGACCCAATAAATCTCCTCCTCTTCTTCCTCTTGCCGAAGCTGTAAATGAGCTGCCAACTTCAAAAAGAGAAGAATTTCTTGCTGGCTACCTTCCTGGAATGGGAATGTTTCTCTGCATAGCCCTAGAAGTATTAAGAATGTTGTGAAAATATCTGTCAATAATATATGCTAATAATTACAATTATGCTTGAGAATCCTCTTCGCTCAGCCTGGGCACTTATTGTTACTGAGGAGGCTAATTATCTTGTGTCTGCATCTAGACCTACTGCTAAGACCTTTATGTTTGTTCTGCAAGATGCGATTATGAGCTAGTATCTGCTTATTGTTTATTGGTTCCTTTATTTCGAGTTGTTTCTTCAACTTCCATTGTGGCTGATGTGCTTTTCCTTTTTATCTCCAAAGCTTAGATCATCTTAATCTTAGTAATATTCTTCTTGACTTTCTCCATTTCAGTTTGTTGCTTTCGAACAAGCAACGCTAGAATCTAATCTGAATGATTCTTAAAACAAAAGAGTTCTCGAAGCAAGAAACAGCACATTTCCTCAGCTTCCCGCTTGACTGAAGCATAAAACTCTTCTTTTCCGATTCTCTAAAGGTTAGTTATGCAGGTAATTTCACCTTTATTTTGATCAGTATTGCCAGATTACTCTGCTCTCTTAGCTGTTTCCATGGATTATTTGATCTTTTCCTGATTGTCCAGAATGTAGCTTGATAGGATTGATTTGAAATCTGACCCATAACTGACTTTATCTTTTCTGTATTCCTCAATCGCATGGATGAAAAACTCTAAATGAAGATAAGAAATACCATTAAAATACTCAAAAATGAACAAATCAATATGTATTTTACCTCTGGGGTAAATTGGAAAGACACTTCTCAAATATTGAATCAATGATTCGTCTTGCTTTTCACTTTCTTAAATCTTTTTCATTTATCTAAACCGAGGGAGAAGCATTAGTTCGATGTTTGTAATCAGAAAGTCAATCAAAGAACTGAAGTATTTGTTTTTTGAAGGTAACTTTATGTCTTTTAGAATCGATTATTGCTATTTGATTTATTCGAAATGCCAAGCAAAAACAGCTTAGCGAGCGGATTCTTTGGCTGTTTCTTTTAGTTCTTTTCTGAAATTCAGAGAGATTGTTATTTGCAGAGAAGTCATTCGGAAGAAACTTTCAAGTCTTGAGTTTATGGCCTCCAAGCATTAGTCGATGCAACTGGGGAGGAGATTTTCGAATTTTCTGAATTGAGATGCACTTTCCTTCGACATTCCAATGTCAATCAAGGCTTGGTCGTTTTCTCTGTTTTTCAATAGACTTTTTGGATCGTTTTATTACCAAACATTGGAAAAGCGTTTAGCCAATTCAACCATTTTAGCAAAGGATCCATCTTTTTAGAGATTAACGAGAATCAAGAAATTGACAAGTTTAGCGTCTTTCATAAAGATTTGCAGGATTTGAGTCAACATCACTAGAGTCCCTGCCAATGCACTCATGTGCTCTAACTAATCAAATTTAAAGGAAAAATGAAATATTTTATGCATCTTCTTCATAAGTAATTTATCTTTGTGAATTGCTTACAGTTTTAAAATCATATGCTTCAATAATCTTTTAATCAATGCTGGACAGATCTATGTTGTCAATAGAAAGAGAAATGAGTCTTTGAACATCAGCGTGGTTTGATTAAAGATGCTCGAAGTCATCGCTAGATGTATAATTCTGATAGACAAGTTTAAGGATCGTGTGGAAAATAATATTCTGATAGGAGTAGTGATTCACATGATTTTTAGAAGAAAGTATGTTATCTTTAAAGTACAATCTGAATTCCTTGTTTTCTTATTCAAGATGCGTCTCCTCTTACTTAGGGCAGTCCTACTCGCTGATGTAATTGTTCTTTATTTTACTTGCTTGCTCGTTCAAGCAGTCGATTCTCTGCTTAACAAAGAAAGTTTGTTCCTTGAATCGCTAATTGAAAGTTAAGGTGAAGAGTGTCGATATTTTCTAGATAAACCAAGTATAGTCTGGCATGGTAGGAGTGATTCGAAGTGATCTAAACGTGTTGATCATAGCATCCAAGAACTGCAATTGTTAATAGATTTTAACTTGATTGTACAACTATTTGTCTTTGTTGAGTTGTATCGACGTGTTAAAGTCTTTATTCTACAATTCACTGACTAACTCTAGGCTCAATTCTTTTAGATGTTGAATAGGCTGTCCAAATAGTTATTCTAATCTCATCACAGTCTGCTCTAGGACTTTATGGATACGATTTTTCACTTTCTCCGATTTATCACCTAGCTTTGAATAAATCGCCTTGCATGTTGTTTTCACTGAAAAGAACGGCGTTTTGTGAGTTGTTCTCTAAGGCATCAGGAATAAGAATGGGAACTACAATATTTCTAGATAACTGTGCAGGCATTCACTAGCGAATTCGTTCTTCACGTCTGGATAAACATTATCGATTCCTGTTGTCAGTTTCTCGAATACCTTGCAGACATTCACAACTTAGTAGCAGAGTATCTGCCTGTATTTTATGTTGATTGAAGGCTGGGATTCTTTGGTCTATGATCTGGAGAGATACTCTTCAACATTCTCAGTGAACGTAGCGCATTTTTTACGAAGTGTCACAAGCAACATTTCCAATTTTGCCTGGATGATTGGCACAATTTCTTTAATGTTGTTATAATAATTGTGAAGGGCTTCTGTCACTGAATTCAAGGTAAGTGCGTATAATTCTTCAGAGTAGTCATCTTCTACGAAGATCTCCATCATTTTCTCGAGTAATCCTGAGCTCATTATTTCTTTTCTCCCTTGTTCCTGTGGGGAAAAATAAAAATGATTTAGTTTTTTTTAAACAATGATCTCATGATAAAAATGTCTACCTTTAATGACACATGATAAAGGAAATAGATGATATGTGAGAGGGCCTTTGGGTTGTGAGGAAGCGGCATGACTTGGAGTGCTGAGATAGTCTTTTGAATGATATTTTCATTCATTAATTTTTCAATAAGATTTGGATTTTCTTTGTTAATGTTACTAAGAAGGTGTACTGCCTCAATCAGTAAGATATTATTCTTCTCCTTTTGATTGTCAGAGGGGAGCTTACTATTTGGATTATCATTGCTGCTGCTGTCAGCTGGATAACCAGCTTTTAGACGATCAATAGCTAATCCGAGTAATCCAAAAAACTTTGGTAATTCCACAAGGGATTTAGCTAATTAAGGGGCGATCCTTCTTAATCTCTTGTGTCCAGCTTCAAAGATCTAGTTAACGATTCCAAGCAGCTCTCCCAAGAAAATATCGTAATCCTTGATATTTATGGCTGCCCATTTCCCATCTTGCCATTCATACTTCGGGATGACTTCTAAGTAGTACTCAATTTTTTCTAAAATTTTAGTCATAATTTTATGTTCCCGCTAGATTTCATCATGCTGTACCATCAAAGCTAAGCTGTTTAGGGCTTTTTGCAGCTGTCGTAGATTATACGGAATGTATTCACATTTCCAAGGGGTTCTTACGAAATTCATTGCAAAGGGAGTCACTTCTTAGATTCCTTGGTTATCAGGGTATTTCAGGATTGTATTAACGAATTTCAAGGCATAATCGATGAATTTAGAGTTGATTAAGGTATCCTCTTGAACAGTTGTTCCTTTAGAAGTGATCTTATATTTATTGTGGCAAGTTTCCTCACTCTCCATTTGATTTTAATCACTTACAGTTTCATCAATTGTAAGTTCTAAATTCGAACAGTCTGTGTAAATTTTATAAATCAAGCTATCTGATTGTTTAGCTAGATAGTCCTCTGTGCCTTTACGGAGTTGACTGTGTTCTTTGATGATTGTCAGCATAAATCGTATAACATCAGCTTACAATTATGGATTTAGTTTCAGATGAATTAACTCTGTGACTTATTTTGGGAATGTCTTTTAGAATTTTTCAAATGCAAGCTGCTGTTCCGTTATGATGGATTGCATGTGTTTCTTAGATGATTTCATTAAGAAGCCTAAGTGAAATTTGCAAGTCAAAAAAGCAACAATAAGTTGTAATATCCAAAATAACTTCTCATAAATTAAAAATCATTCAATTTTTCAAAAAATAAATTATGATCACACTTACTGAGAATTTAAATGGTCAGAAGAAAGATGGTTGCTATTTCTATTCTCGATGACATACTGCAAAGCTCTCTGAATATAATCAGTCTCTCTTTGAGTCCTTGAAACAAGCAAATCGACTCATGCAGTTCTACTCCGATTTAATCTCTAAAAACCTTCTTTGCATTTGCGTACAGCGTCAGAGAATCATCATAAGATAAAGTTAATGAAATAAGTTGATCCGGTGTAGATTTTTAGAGAATCGGCTTGGTTGAAAGAGACGTAAATGTCTTTGTGTTAATGGAATTATCAAAGAACTCAAAGTAACTTGCATTCTTGAGAAGTGCCCACCAATTGATTTCCTTGCTTTGAATAAATGATCGCTTCAACTCTTCTTCGGAAAGCACTTCAGTGACATTTTTGTTAAATAATGTATTGTTTGAGACTTCTAAATCGTCTAAATTCTGTTTATTGTCTAAATCTTAGCAATTTTCTTATTTTTAAGTTGTTTTATCATCAACAGTATTAGTTTCTTCAGCTATTAAATCCTAACTATTTTCATCTGATAATGAATCTTTAACGCTAGACTCAAACAATGTTTTCTTTTTATAAGCTGGATTATTCACCATTTCTAGCTTATAAAACAAAGGATCATCGAATCTAAACAATTCAGCTAACTCCGTGTATGATGAGTTAAACGAATTCACATGGAGAATGTAGTATCTTATGAAAAAGGAGAGCTAATCAAGTTGAGATTATTTGAGATACGAAAGTTCAAGCCGCAATGAACCTTCTTCTGCTACAATAACCAGCAGTAACACATACAAGGAGCATCGCTTGATTGCGAGATTATCACTCCATTATAAAATCTCTAGTATTCGATCAAGTTATCGAAACAAAAACCGATATTGATCTTTTTTAATTAGTTTTGCTTGAAATTTCAATATTTTCATGATGCCTTCTTCAGCTGCTAATTTGCTCTTGAGACTATCACTTTCCTTTATACCTTTCATCTCATGATCTCGAATGCATTCAATAAATTATTCTAAGAATTCGTCTAAACGATCTAATAAATATGCGATATGCTCACTCTCCATTGTCCTGTAAATTCCTTTTTGTAGCACTATCCAATCTAAACTGTTCCATAACTCATTCTTGCTCTTCGCTTTCAGCTCCTCAAATAGTCGATCATCTTCTTCCTGTATCGCAGATCAAATGAATATTTGCAAATTTACCAAAAATGATAAAACTTTTCAATGATATTTTTTGCCATAATTATCTTTATCCCTAAACCCATAACTTTAAGTGCTTTACCAGCGAGAAGGAGAGCTTCTTAAACTCTTTGACAATGCTCTCGGGTACTTTCATAAACCCTTTTCACTAATGCAGACTTAGTTAATTGAACAATCACTCTGTTTTCTTCTTATTTTTCTCAGAGATCTTAAATGAGTTGTTGTCAATCCAAGTAGTTTTCCTTGAGTCAAATTAATAACAATTTAATTATTATCTTGCTTCGTCTGCTATTTTCAATCTCTTACTCTTTTCAATACGCTTTTTAGCTGTATTATTCTCTCTCTTTCTCTCGTGTGATCCTTCCTGTTCTTTCTGCTCTATTTTTTTTTAGCTAGAAGATCCCCTCCCTTTAGCAATGCTTTCACAAACTAACCAACAACTACTTTCTATTAAGAAAATTGAATTATTTTTTTTCATTATTCAATGAACCAATTTTTAGTTAGTCTTATCTTTTCTTTTGGTAAAAAAGCGTCTAATTGGAATTTTTCAATAATAAAAGCGGGAGGTAAATCCAACATCATATTTAATCAGCCAACTTATCAAAACACAGAAAACTAATCAAATTTATTAATCCTTCGTTTTCCTGAAAAGAATGAAAAAGGCGCGATATTGACATTCTATTAATTAGATTTATCAAATAACCCAACATTGTTTTTTGAGAAATTCAATTAATTTGCAAATTGTTTACCACAATATGCAGACACACTTAATTCTCCTGACTTCAAAGTATTTTAAACATTATCCTCTATTCTAAATGACAAGAGAGCAAAATGAGAGAATTAACAATAACTCAGCATTCTCCATCTTGAAAACAAATAAATATTTTAATGTCTGCTATTGTTTTGAATTTAAAAATTTCCTTTTTTTTTAAAAACTAACAAATACATGCACTTTAATCCTAAACACAGACACATTCAATATAACAAAAAGTAGTGAAGTGGTTTAGTTTTTACTAAAATATTTTGATTTCATCCAAAATATCTAAGATTAATTTCTTTTACCCAGGACGCAAACATCTAAGAGCAGGAGAACTTCGAATCCTTTGTGTCTGGAAGATCCCATCAGATTGAAAACTCACAGGCACCCTAGTGTCTCCCTCTTTCCTAAGAGTAATGATGGAAAGGAATAAAAACAGTGAAAATGGCTCTGAATAGGGTGC
>Ga0302271_10001461_pt1 | contig 22635 bp, 14 predicted proteins | sample III_Bog_N1_1_FD_198767 | JGI IMG/M metagenome (GOLD analysis project Ga0302271, IMG submission 198767) | Peat permafrost microbial communities from Stordalen Mire near Abisko, Sweden - III_Bog_N1_1 | ecosystem: Environmental > Terrestrial > Soil > Wetlands > Peat | place: Sweden: Abisko... | reverse complement strand
AAGGCGATAAATGATGTGCTGAGGGATAGGATTGCAGATTGTTTTTTTGTTGAAATTGTATTGAAAGTTGACTCATCTTTGACTCCTTTGAGATTCACATCAGCGGAAGGGACATGGTAGGTAATGCTCTCCAATGGCAGCGACCAATTGTGTCCACTTTCAACGTTGTTCACAGGGACATATTCGATGTTTTGATTTTATCTATGAGAATACTAATAATCAATGCCTCCCAGGACAAGTGCATAATCTTTGAAAATATCACCAAGTTCGTTAATGTAAATGCCAAAAACGCGCTTGTCGATTTCTTATTCCGCATTTGCTAATGCCTGCATAAGATCGACTCCGTTTTCGATTTTAGAATCACGTTCTTCGCTGATGATCCCAAGACCAATGCCTCCATCAGCTGGGTATTTATCGTAGCCTGAGTGAAAAATATTGTTATGAATGAAACACAAGGGAAAGTAAAATTAAGACGGAATTTTCCTGAATAAATACAATTTTAATCTCAATTCTACCAATAAGCTTTGTGGCCGCAATCATTTTGAGACTTGGAAACGAAATGAGGCTTTCGTATTTTTCAAATGTGTCCATTTCAAACTGCTCTTCGATGTATTTGAAAAGCGACTTCTTTCTGTCTGGATCGTAGGCTAAAAATGAAAATTTACTCAGGATGTACTCTCCATACAGCATTTGAGTGTTCGACGTAATAGATGCGAATTTTCCTTGTTTGTATTTGTTTGTGACGATGAAGTCGGTTTGCATCGGGTTGAACACACAGACACCGCTGCAAGTCATATTTTGGAGTTATTTGAAAGTCACGCCTGTGGTGTTGGTTGAGCAAGAGTGGCAAGCTGAGGATTTCAACCAACTTAACGGGGAGTGGAGATCTAAACCAAGACCAGCAACTTCATAGTTGAATTTGATATCTCCTATGAGTGTTTCGATGGTGAAAGATACATCTCTATGGAAGCACAGCTCTGTGACAACTGAAGTGTTAGATCGAAGCTTCGTGATGTCTAGTGGACATTTAGTGATTTTTGGATGTTATGATACGATTTAAGAAGTGTTTATGTCATATTCTTCTGATCTTCTCTGCAGAGATACCTTCAAGTATCCGAAGGTGACTTAGAAGAGCTACACGAAAAGAATAATCGCAAAGGGAGTCAAGGAGAATAATCGTTTCATGTCTGTTTGGTGTAGCTTAGTCTAACGAACAGCGAATGAAGCACAGAATCAGATCTATTCGAGTTTAATTTGTGAAAAATATTTCTTAATTTTTTAATTGACAAAATATTCCCTTTTTGTCCAGAAAAATGTGCTAAAGTTTCTTTTTAAGCTTTCTGATTTTCAAATGTTCGAATTGCAAAATACTGCACCGAATTTACAAGAAATATCTAAAAATTTATTCATATTTTTGAGATTATAAGCAATTTCTTTTAGTTTTCTTTAACAGTTTCTATCAAAACCATTTTCATAAAATGAACATGGTATATAATAAATTAGATTGTTCCATAGTGTTCCCCTTTAGGCTAGGGAGAAAGCTTCTTACTGAAATTTAGTAAAAATTCTGATTTATTTCTTGATACAATTTCAAGAAAACTGTGTAGGATCCACTCCTTACGTGCAGCTCTTAAATTAAAAATTACGTTTTCCTAATCAAAATATTTCAGCGAAGATATCAAAGATATTAAAAAAACAATGAGGGCTGCCACATTTACCTTAGCTTTCTTGTTGTCAATTTGTTTGCTGAGCTAAATTACTGCTCGCCCGCTTGTTGCAAAGCGTATTATCCACGCTATTAATGCAGGATCTCACATGCCAAAGAGATCATCTTAAGGGTTTCCTTATTCAAGAGTAAAAATGAATTGTATATAAATTTAACATATTCTCACAGCTATTGTACCAATAAAACAGGATCAAGGCTACGATGAGGATACCAACGCTGTGGACTATTCCAGCGATACCAGTCTTTAAAATCTCGTCATTAAATACGCTAAAGATTAGTCGATTTACATGACTGAGCGTCACGGTTATAATTCGTTCAGTTATCAGCTCCCTTTGGATAAAGAAGGTGTTTACACCTTGATTTTGAAGTTCTGCGAAATGTATTTTGACAAGCCTGGCCGTAGAGTCTTCCACATCAGACTTGGTGAATAGCGAGTCATAACTGGGTTGGATGTGTTTGCGAAATCAGGAAGATTTGTGGCACATGATGAATATGTCGAGTTTAAGTATGCCAATGGTGTGATTTCTTACAAGGGTTAATCATGCAAAGGAGCTATTGTCGATGGAAAACTTGTGGTTACATTTGAAAAAACTCAATTTGACAATCCAATCATTCAAGGAATTATTCTGTACTCCGGAGGCTTAGATCGTAAGAGAGATAATGGAAAATTAATTGAATTTAAGGACAAAAAATATGAGGATCAGACGACAGCTTGTTTCTGCTTGAAATTGCACTTTGAATTGTTTGGGTTTGTTTCTGTTGCTTAGAAACTGATTTCGAAGAACTTGGGAATTGGAAATTGAACTGGGAGCGTAACTATGCTATGGAATCAAGAAAGAAGGAAGATCAACAAGCGAAACTCAAGGAATCCAAGCTCAAAAAGCAAGAGAAGATTATTGTGCGCAATGATCACTAGGATATCGAAGACGATTTTGAGGAGGTACAGACAAGAAAGCCTATTAAAATATCCAAGGGTTTTATTATTGCCTCTTCAACTAATAATTTGATGTTTGGTTGTTTCCCCAGATTGAAGTTCATGAAGACACAGTAGATGACAGCAATACTAAGAAAGTCCGTCAAACCCCACCTTTGAAGGAGATGCTTATGTCGCCACTTGGAATCGTCTGCTTGATTGGATTCTTCATCACATCATTCGTTCTCATCCATGCTGCATTCTTCGAAGACAATGTAAAACAGAAATCAAGAAATTATTTTATTATTATTGTTTTTCGAAATCTTTTCAAATATTTCCTAAGTATGTTCCTCATGGTAATATGTATTTTATTTTTTAATACAAACCACAGGTTGGAGTCAAAAAAATAGATTGAAATAGGTATTTTAATAGAACTCTCAAATCGAATCATAAGTTCTTCTTTTCTTTCTACATGTATCTTTCTAAGTGATAAAAAGATTGGTAACTCTCATCGAATGAAGATTTAAGAATGATCTTTCATCCATGAGAAGAAAGAAGATGAATTTCTAAGCTTATTCTAATCATAAAATAGCAGATTTTGTAGTTAAAGTTCTTTTCTCGTTTGTAGCCAGTTCCAATACTCCAATGAAAAACCCATTTAAATGTCGCATTCAATCCTTACCAAAAATTTCTCGCACCCCAAATAGTTTCAATAAGGCTCTAAAATATTAAATGAACCTTCTTCTGTTTATCTCTTTGATTGTTGTAGCACTCAAAAAGGGCAATTTCAATCTATTTTATTAGGCTAATTGTCATTTTTTATTATCCGATATGTTGCTCTTTTCGAATTCGGTAAGAACCCATCTACTACGTTGTTGTAATATTTCTCCAGAAAATTCGTAGCCTCCATAGAATACTGCAAATCTTCTTCAATTTCTCTGATATATTTAGTACTCTTCTCTTTCGACAACTATCGAATTTCGATGACTTATTTGATCATCGTAGGCGAAATTGTGAACAGCTATACATGAAGGATTTCATTGTAAGGCAGAAAAGGATTAGATATTTTGGGGTTTTGAAGGATAGCAAAGTTAGATTTTGCATAGATTGTTATCCCATCGAACGTGTGCAGAGTGGAATCGAAGGTTTGATTTTCATTTTAACTCCCTAGAATATGGCTGACAAGCTGAAAAAGTGTATTTTCTATGTTTTCCTTGTCTAAAAAATCAAACAATCCTCTCCTCCAAACAAAACTCTAAGCTTATGTGAAATCAAGTCCTAACAAAGCAAGCAATGCTTCAGAATACCCGAATCGTTTCATTTCCATCTCGAGATTCAGAAGGTTCAGTCTATACAAGGTATATGAGTAGAATGTGTAGTTCTACGCGATTTATTTTAGAAACAATTCAGATTTAGGTAGAAACTCCTCGTAGCTTTATTGGAGTAGTTAAGTAAAATAACTGAAGGATTCGTTGTCCTTCAGAAGAAGGTATTTCTTTTTCTGCAAATTATTGATGAGTTCTTGGTATTTCTGCAATAAAATAGCCACAGTATAATGCCGTTAGTCAGAGAGACTCATAAGCTTTTCGATTACAAACTCAAAGCTCTTTAAGCCACTTCGCTTATTGTTTACATCGATTTCGAGGGTGCCTTGGAGAATATTACTTTCTGTCTTTATGGGAGATTTGAATGAGTTCAGCTCTGAGAATCTCGCAAACTCCTCTCTTTTCAGTACCATGCTCATGATGCAAACATCCCCTGTGAGAAAGTAAAACCCTTACAAAGGATTAAGTAGAATCTATGGACGTTCACCATAGATCATTTCAAAGTTAGTTTTAGCTTTATCACGCTCGATGGCGACTAGACTTTTTACTGAGAATCCGTTGATGATTTTTAGCGCTTTTTTGCTGATTTTTTTCGATTTAAAAGTACCATTAATGTTATTTTAGTTGTCTAATTCGTTTATTTAAGCTTTAAGTTTTGCTTCTTTCCATCTTCTATTTTGCGGAAAATACTGTTTCAAAGAATCTTCACTGTCGTCTTCATTTCCTCCCTCTTCTAAGTCTAATTCCTCTTAGTTAAGCAGGCCGAGAGCTACTCCATCTTGACGGCTTGGCGTGTTCCTTGAGCTGCTAGCAGCTTCACTCATAAAATTTGTACTCGGGAGTTACTGCCATTGCTACTGCTATTACTGTTAGTATTCATCTAAAAGTATTAAGTTAGATGGAAAATTATCTGATGAAGAAGACGGAGATGATGGAAAATCTTCTTCTTTTATCAATCGTGTATCTCTTAGATGTTCGGATATTGCTTCTTAAATATCCATTTTAGATTTTAATTATTTTGTTTTTTCAAATGGGTAGATTTATGATTCAATTGATTCTGTTTTTTCCAGGTCACAGACTTAAAATGTTGGATTGTCCCTCCCTATTCAGCTCCTTCTTCTCTTGAATGTTGCTGCTTCTTGTTGTCAATAATTTTTTCTTTTGTCGGAGAAAGAAAAGTGTAATAAATTAATTTTTTTTCTTCTTGTTTAGTTTTGTTTATTATTTTCTTTATTTTTAATGTTTGGTTCTTTCAGTGTTTCCCTTACTCGCATAATTACCCACTACAATTCCTTCTGGAAATTCAAGCTTAAAAGGAGGGCAATATTGACTTTGAAACATCAGAGCTTGTAGTTTGGTCTAGTTTCAATAAAATCTGGTTTATAATTATGCAAATAGCAATTTATTTTTCATTATTATTTTCAAAACTTTTAGCAAAAACTGATTGAATGCTGGATCTCTACAGTTATGATGTTAAACATGAACAATTTTGAAGAAAAACAACAATAGCCTGCATCTAAATGAGTAGCTGCAAGTTCAAAAGAAAACAAAAAATGAAAAATGAAGAATAAGAAAAATTGAAGTTTAGAATAAAAAAAAGTTAGAATCATAAGAAGGAACAGACACGATTAGCATTAGAGAGAGAGAGATGTAATTGTTCCTCTTTCAGGGCTTACTATTTTCTGGTATTCTACTTTGAAATAATATAATTTTCTAATAAATATGTTTCTAAAGTTATTTTGTTTTTTGTCTAAAATCTGATTTTCTTCAGCTCAAATCCATTTGTATTTCGTTTTCTTAAGATTGTGTGAGTTCTCTCAGAATCTGTGACTGAGAGGGAACAAAATAAGCAATTCAATCAAATACCTCTCTTTTTTTTGTCAGGGAAATAATTCAAAGTTGGTGTCTGGATTTCTCAATCGCTTCCTTTTTGTGAATCGTTAAACTAGAAAGTATTTTGTGAATAAATAATGCAAATCTCCTTTTGTTTCAAATTCACATGTGACTTTTAATATTTTAATCTGATAGATTTTTCATAATCAAATCAAAGAATCCATTGATTAAAAACTCTCTTATTAGTTACTTAGTCCTTGCCATCTTAACAAAAGATTCTAGTTCAAGGAAGGTTTCAATTGTTTTTGGTATCGACCTTCAAGTAAGCCCATGCCAGTAGATTTCTTTTGCATTTTGTAACCAAGGATAATTTTCAGATCTACTGAAAATATGTGAAATCAGATAATATTAGAAACTATTACAACAATAAAAAATACTTAGAAAGGATTGTGTCATATACAGCAAACCGCTAGTTTATCCATATCAAGGGCAAGCATTTTAGCTTTACAAATATTTTTAGTGAATTACAGAAAAATGAAATGAGAACCGACTTGAGCGGGATTTCTTATTTATTGAACAGGCTCTATTCTTTGATTAGTAGTAGTTAGATTGGTAAGCTAAGTACCATTCAATTATTAATACAAGGAGGCTTTGTTGTGAAAGATCAGTTAGTTAATTATAGTATTTAGTTTATTTGAAAAATAGAGACATTTTTGTAAGGAAAAACAAACATAAAAAGAAATGAACAACGAAATTATTTTACATACAAATAGATAGCAAAAATAAATAGTACACTGTGGTTTAGTCAAAGTCAAAGATACTAACTCAACCTAGCTTAGTCGCTTGTGGGACTATTCTTGTGGCATAGCTCTCAACAATTTTGACAATGCTTTCGTAGAAAGTGAGAATGAAGGCGCTGTTAAGAACAGTTTGAATTAATTTAGGGGAAAGTCCAATGAAGAATCCATGAGGACCATCTTTCTTGAGGATATCTTTGATGATTTGCATTAAGCTCCTATGTGTCTAGCCTTCTTCAATCTTCAAAGGAAAAGAAAAAGATTAACAATCATAAGAAATAATACAAATTTTAGAAGGGATAAAAAGAAAGTAGCTTTTCACAAGTATGGCAGCAATTAATATTATTTTTGTTTATGATTCTCTTACGTGCTTGAATGTCCTGATGACTTGATAGGGGAATGTTATGAGTGTTGCTATGGCCTTTGATATAGCTCCGCAGATAAAGAATAGCAAGAACTTCGAAGGGAAATAAGCTAGATTTTCAATAACAAAAAGAACCAGCATTATTTATCTATTACTATTATAAGAATTCCTTCCATTATTATCAGCAATCTCAGCTGTTTAAGAATTTTAAGTTGTTGTTTATTTCATGTTTTACCAGCAAGTTTGTCTTTGAGAATTTCATAAGTAATGAATTGAATGATCGGATTGATGACGAGAATCAACGATGCAGATAATCCTTTGAATAAACTGCGAAATCCTTCGTTTTTAAGCATTTTCTAGAGAATACTCAGGAAACTGTTGCTAGCCTTAATTACAAATCAACAAAGCAATAATTATTAGAGAATCTTTGGTTGCATTTTTGAGGTATGTTACATGCTCCACAACTGATCTAGTCTAGATAACCCAAAATGGATTAGTTCCAATGGTAGTAATGACGCCACTAAGAAATGATACTTTCATAGTTCCAAGAGTATCACCATGGCTAATTGCTAGAACTTCTTTGAAGAGCTAGTACCTGTTGTTTGGTTTTTATTAAGAAAATTGTCCAAAAAAAACGATGAATTTACAATGTTTTACTTTAACATTATTTCATTCTTCAATCCGAAAACAATCTACACACTCTAATTGCTATTATCACTTACCAGTAGAAGTAGATGCCATACGAAATGAAATTGCCTAACATCATTGGTGTCATGCCTTTGTAGAGCGCTGGAGAATATTGTATAAATCAGTCAAATGTGATGAGTTAGATTGATATTTGTTGAGTTACATAACACTCCTTCTTTCTCGATGACATTCTTCGCTACTTGTAATAGAGACATGCCTTCTCTTTTGCTGCAAATAATTCAAATCACAAAAAAGCATTTTACTATTTTAGAATCTTTATGAGATGTTTTCCTTTTGGATAATGCAATTCATATTTTACGTTTGCATTCTCGTCTTGAGATTCTCCATAGGATATAACAATAGCGTGGAGATCGCACCTGCAATAGCACCTGACCATCCATGGATGAAAGTTTAGAGGTTCTTGTCGATTGGCTTTGAATTCATTGTGTATGTTAGTATTATCGCCTTGTGTAATTCTGCTGTTTTTTAATAATTGAAGTCACCCGAAATCACAAGATAAAGAAATAATATTAATCGTTCTCCTTCCCCCCTTCGAAATGTAAAATCCATTAGTTGATTCTGCTATGACGTAATTACTGCTCTTTTCTAGCTGACGTGAGCATTTAAAAATATCGCAATTGTCTGGAAAAGAACGAATAAGCCAGGATAACGAAGGTATTTTTAATATTTCTTGTAAAAAAGAAGAAAACAGATATAAACTATCACACATTTGAAAGATTAGTTAACAATAAAAAAAATAGGGAGAAGAGAAGATATTTTAAGTACATAGGAAAAGAAGAGCTTCCAATACAATGAAGGGATATTATTCTTTATTTAAGGAGTATGTGTGAGTCTAAATTTAGGGGGGAGAAGATATCTTCCCAATGTGTATGTGATTAATAGGATAAATTATGGTATTTAGTGTGAGATTGTCTGGAGGGAATAATGAAATTATTATTTTATCAGCAACCCAAATTAATTTTTTTAGCTCATTCAGCAAACGGACTAACATTTACTGGCATTAACCCTGGGATCACATCTAATTAGTTATTGTTGATACTGTTGCTGACCATTTAATGGTTGGAGATCTTGTTATTCACTGAGACTACTCTAATAAAACTCGATCTCTTAGTGGGCTTTGAGTTCGCAGGCTTGAGTTAATTTGATCCTTTCTTAGTCTTAGGTTAGTTTATGATATTCTGAAGATTATTGTGTGCAAAGTAAATCTTGAAATTCTATTGTTCCTCGAAGTTATCTTGCTGCTCGTCGATGTTCAAGTGGTTGCTACCGAGAATATTAAGATTATTGAAATTGCTGTTATTCAGGTTCAAGACATTTCCGCTGTTGTTATTGTTGTTGAGATAGTACCTGAGCTACGGGAGATCGTTTTCCATGAGATTATTGGGTACAAACGAATTCTCACGGAACCTATTTGTTTAATCGAGTCTGAGTTCGGAAATCTCATCAATTGGCTGATTAGAGCTACCTAGCTACGAAGACTACACGATGCCTCGACTAATCAATGAGAAATTAGAGTTTCGTCGACGTGCTTGATAATCAGATGAAGGTTCAAACGAAGGCGCAAATTGCGAACTGCTCACTCCACTGTATGGCCCACCACGGTGGCTGACGATGGAATATTCTTCCCCTTCGTTGACTTTGATCACGAATAAATTCGGTGCACCGGGGATTTATTGCATTTGAGATATTTTCGCTGCAGCTTCTGTGCCGTTTTTATCTTCAATTATTAAGATTTTCTTCTCTGCTTCACTCAGTCTCAGAGAGGACACTAACGACCCCGAATACCTGAGTTAAAATGGGGAGAGAAAAACAGAGCATAATTTAAAACAAAAATCTAATATTTAAAAATTTAATGGAATTCCTTACGATCTCATGACTTCTCGATCAGATGGGAATGGACTTTTCCTTGATCCCACAAGCTAGGATAATCCAGAGTGAGTTCGCTTGCGACTTTATGGGGGAGCTCCATAGTCATTGGAGTCATTTGTCCCAGGAGGAGGATTAGAAGGTGGAACGAAATTCTTTTTGTCTTCACTTCCTAGGGATTCACCTCGGAGATTCGATGGGCGATTGGAGAACTAAGATGCCTTTGATACTACTGATTTATCATGAACTTCTTCTAGGCTGTTTGGATTGAGCATCTTATTAAGTGATTGATTTTTGCTATTTTTTCTATCCAGATTGTCTTCGACAGATTGTGCTTGCTTCAGTGACATTTTCTTGGATGTCTTGCGAGTGTATGTCGAAGATCTAAGAGGATTAAAAGAGACAAAAAAGAATAAATATCTTGAAATCATCATGAAAGATAGAACAATTATTGAACAAATAATTATTTTCTCATAACTCAACCTTTCTAGGTTTTTATCATCATAATGTGGGTTAGTTTGCATCGTTTATTATTTGAAAAACGATTGCTGTTCTGAGTCAACTTCATCTTGGTTTTCATCTTCTTCATAGATAGAGGTATTCAGGATATCTTCATTGTCGAACAGGAACTTCTCGACTGATTGATGCACCAAAAGGGACTTGATTCTAGCTCTGAATTTCTTTCTTTTCAGTGATCTTTTGAATGTATTGAACACCTGCTAGATTTAGCTTTCAATATGCCTAATGATTCTGTCTTTCGACTAGTGATAGAATAAATAGGGACACTTCATGACAGTATGGCTGCTGGATTTACATGAAAAACAAGACACACCTATTTTGTCATACTCGCTATTCAAAGCTACACAGTCTTTTAAGTAGCAAAGTACTTCTTTCTGGTCAGGGAATGGCTGGATTGTATCGATGAAATCATACAGGGATATATACTAGATTTATGTATATCCTCTAGCCCTAGCTGAGATACTCGTATCGAAACATTATGAAAAGAATTCAAGTTCCCCGAAGTAATCTCCTTTTTGCAGTACTTTGAGTAGTTTACTCTCGCTGGTGTTATCATTACCTATTTCCACAAACAACTCTACTTCCCCTTGTATGATCAAGTAAATGCATGGCATGTCGGGATAGTTAGAGCGTAAGATCATTTCTCCAGGACCGTAAACTTACTCTTGTGCTTTTAAAGATAGTTTCTCCAGAAAATCACGATTGTTGAAGTATTTCCTTGATTGGAAAACAAATAAAAATCAAATTAAGTTTTGTCAATAAGTGGGAGCAATCTTTGTTTTCAATGCTACTTACTCAATCACATTAATTCTCTTGAAAGATTTAATGAAAACATCTTTCATGATTTCTTCTTTGAGGTTTCTTGAGAGTGTATTGAGACTACCAATCGATTCTTGTCTATCTTCCATACCTTCGTTGTGAATATACTCGATATATTTTTAAGCCTGAATCTTCAAGCTCTGAGAAACCTCGTGGGCCTGCAGATATCTAGCAGACAAAGAACATAAAGAACAAAACAAAAAAACCATGCAAAAGCAATGAAAAACAGAAATCAATCAAAAATAAGTTTCAATTAAAGAAAAGATAGTATGATTTGAGACAATATGATACTTTTTAATGGATGCAAGTTGATTGAGGTATCGGGTAGATTGCTTGTTTAGCTTTTTGAATGCATGTCCGATTGAATAGATTAGATATGACAAAAAGAAAGCCGCGTAAAGGGAGGCAAAGATCAAGAATACGATTTCTCCTGAATTTGAAGGCAGAATGTTGCCTTTCGCATTTGTCAGTGTGATAACTGAGAAATACATAGAATGAACGTATTTTTCTGCTGTAGATAGATCACCAATCGCATAAAATTTAATCCAATTCGAGTTTGAACTCTCCAATTCTTAATTCCCGATAAAAAACCATAAGCAAGCTATCACATGGCAGTGGTAGTACGCTAAACAGAATAAATAAGCCAAATATGCTAATGCTGAAGATCGTTAATGCACAGCTAATGTTTCCTCGCATTTTTAGATAATCGAAGGCGCATACAACCATCTGATGAAGAATATCAAGGAGGTGTACTTGAAAGGTTGAAAGATTAAGCTCAAAGCTGCTACAAGATCGAAAATAAATGTGGTCGTAAAATAATGCAGAATAACCTATGAGATACGCATTATTTGATTACCCTTTTCGAAATATCCAGTCACTAAGCAACGTACCATCTCTATAAGCATCACTATTCCACTGTAGAACTTAATGTGATAATCCTCATCACTTAGACTAAACCCATACACCAGTGGAATATACACAAAGTTCAACAAGGTCACGAGTAAAATAAATCCTTCCCATATTTGCCAAATAAACCCAGATGGTTCAATGCATGGGAAAGATTCATTGTATGAGTCTCTGACTCTTTTGAGGTAAATTCTGCTGAAATAGTATTGTATGTAGCATCCCTTGAAGAATCGTTTGAGTTTTCGAAAAAACACATTTGCAAAAGAAGTTCTCTAGGAAATCCACATTCTCGTAGCATGTTTTAAATTCTTCATCTGTTACTTTTTAGCTGACTCCATCTCACTGAATTACAATGATCCTTTGTCATTTATGCAGTTCAGTTACAAGCTACTTAACTCATTTGGACGTAGGAACAGCAGTAATTTCTTGATAGCAAATCCAAAATGATTGATTTTCATAAATACACGGGAACTTGATGCTGATGCTGCTTAACCAGGCGAAGATGGGCTGAAGAGTTCCTTAAAAGGTTTCGGTGATACATTTTATGATTATTTTTACTGAGATGATGTCATCATCATACCTCCTGTCAGACTTTTTCGAGTATTTGATTGTAAAAATCCTTATTGCTATTAGCGGTTTGAAAAAGTTAATTAATTAGTACTGTTAACATTGAGATTAGCTTAGGAAATTGATTCTCTTTGAATATTTTTCGAAAAGTTAGTATTCGCTAATGCAGAATTGGTTTTGGAGATACTCTGAGAGTTGATATTAGATGGCCTGTTTTTAATATATTCTGAGCTTTATATGGGCTGGTATGAATTTGGATGAGGTAGTTATTATTGAGACAAATGCAGCTACTGCTAGGAGGAAACTTGAAGTTATTGTTGACTGTCTATGTTGCTGTTGATTGTAAATGATTACTGCTATTAGTGTTACTGCTGTTGAAAATTGTAATCTTTCGATTGCCTCTTACTGGAAGATATTTTGCCGACTTCACGCAAGGAGATTTTTCTTTCGCTGCTCTTTTTTATTAGCGATGTATCGCCCTAGTTTTGTCAATTCACAGGCATTTTTTAATTTTCAGAATTTTTATGAAAATAATGAACTTACATCTGCAATCACTGGAATGTCATCTTGAGAGTTATCGTTCCTTGGATGAAAAATCTCCTTATTCTCGAAGAACAACCGACTTCTTGCTTCTGCTCCTCCCCAAGCTCCTTCGTTATGATCATGCAGGTCATTTCCTTCTTCATTTTCGAACTGAAGGACATTATTCGATTAACTGATCTTGGAGTTCATTGGCAAATTCTGATTATCGTTGTTGCTTGCTATCATGTTGATACTGTTGATCGCATTCTACAATAATGGTTCTTGTTTATTGTGGTTGTTAGAGATGCTGCTGTTTGTAGATTTGTTTTTTAATTGTGTAGCGAGTTATTCATGGAGATTTTCATGCTCTAGAGGCAGGTGATTGGGAGAAGAAGTGTGACTCTACCCTAAGAGATCCTTCTCATCACCTAAAGAAGCACTCTTCTGCATTTTGTTGTAATATATATTTATTCTTGCTAAGGAATCTCTATTTTCTCTGTTTAAGATCAACCATCCACTCAATCCCCAAAGTACCAAAGTGGTTTTTTCAATCCTCTCCCAGTATTCCCCCTCTCCCCTGATTTTCTGTATTATTCCCCACAGATATTCACTTAATTTTTTAATCGTTTGGAGGATTTTTCAAAACAAGTTTATTTCATTGCTTAAAGTGGATAACAATTTGATAAGATTCTTGACTGAAGCTAATTTGCGCGATTTTCCAAGAAAAAGAATCTAAAAGTAAGAAGATTATTTTGTTAGGATTTACCAATAAAATTTAGATTGGGAATGAATTTAATTTTTATCAGGTCAGAAAAATTACAACTAGTAAGAAACTATTTAGCTTAGCATGCAGACAGATATAATAAAAATATTTTGAGATTCGATTACATTAGGCTATTTCTACATTTTAGCAAATGTTCCAAAGGAAAAAATAAATATCTTGCCATTTTTTATTATTTTAGATTGGGATGTTTTGTGAAAGAGATGGTGATGGGGATGGTGGATATTTAACATTTTTGAGATTAATAGAAAATTAATGCCTGAGAAAGCCTTTATCTAAAAAAAGAAAAGAAAATCTAAGGATATATTATTAGTTGAATTATTTCGGAGATTCACCTTTCGAAACCAAAGTTATTCACTTAGAAAGACAATTTAATATTGCTAGGATTTAAAATTAATTGAAGGATCTAGCTGCTTTGTTGTGTGAAAAATTGAGAAAACCAAACCATAGTAATGTCTTCCTTTAGTTAAAGAAAAACAGCTAAATTTTATCAAACACAAAAAACAGGCTTTGAGTTTGAAGAAGTTTAAATTTATGACTGAATTAATAATAAAAATCTCTATTTAAAGTCTTTTATTTTACTAACAAAAGCGCAGATTTAGTCAAAACTTCTTGTATTCAATTAGATTTAAAAGATTAGTTTTTTTTTAAAAAATATATTTAAAAACAAATTATTTTTACTAAGAAAAATGTAACTGTGAAACATACTTGAGTTGTAAGAATATTAATATTTGAGTTAAACGCACAATGTATTAAGAGAAATACTGAAAAAATAAAAGAAATTAATCTTTATTTTTTCATAAAAATGATAAAGTTTAAAATAAGATTTCTTATTTAAATTATTTTTGCTTTTGTTTTTGCTATTACGTGGATAATATGTAACCAGAGTCTTATATGCTTGATTATTAAAATAACGCAATTGACTAATGGATGAATTGAAGAACCTTATAATTTCAAAGTATATTTTAGTCCTATGTAGATGTGGAAATCAATTTCAGGGGATAAATAATTACGTATCCAGTGGATGGAGACAGATTCTTGGTTCAAATATTTAGAATTTTGATTAGATTTCATGAAAAACCTTGTGTGTGTGCAATTTTAGTGTATTTTACTGAATTATTTCTCAATCCTTCAGTTTATTGAATCAAAGGAAGTAGATATAGAAAGTCTTAGTTCATTCAAAAACGAAGATTTAAATAATCAAAAGATAATAGAATTCGAATTGAATTTTTAAATATTTCATGCTTTAAGTAGGAGAATGCGGGATAATAAACAGGACAAGATAAACAAACCTTAATTGGATAGAGAAAATAAGTTAAAAAAAAGCAGCGATTTTTAAAACTCATAAACAAAGATTCAAAAAATTATTGAATGATTGATATGTCCTATTCAATGTCTTCAACTGCATTAAGCTCATAATGGATTAGTTCTAGATCTCAGCAGCTCGAATAACTCGCATAATAATATTAATAAATGGCTTCATTGTAACTGCACTAGCTCAAAACGATGGAAAACAAATACAAAACCGAACTCTGCAAGAATTGGATCTCTCGTTAGGAATGTCATTACGGTTCGAGGTGCAGGTTCGCACACGGAAAACACGAGCTAATTGAGAGATTAGCGCAGAATAAAGGATACAAAACTAAACTTTGCTCGGCTTTTCACTAAGAAGGAGCATGTCTCTACGCAGCTAGATGCCACTTTAGACATGACGAGCGAACATTCCAAGATATCTCAGATGCTTAAATCTATCGGAAACGATTGGCTCTCTTGCCAGCAGCTCACTGTAACGATGGATATGATAATGGTGAAGATATTCAAAATAATAATTGTAAAAATCTTAAATAATTCTCCAATTAAGAAGAAGAACACCACAAGAACATTTCAAGCGAAGCAAAAGTAGGAGAAGACACTTACGGATTCAAGAAAGAGATAAAAGTGTCTATGAGAAGATTACCTATTTTCGAAGCAATGACTGCTGACGAAGAAACTATCTCAACCACAGCTGGAAGTGAGTTTGCTGATGATGTTTCATTCTCTTCAGGTTTCTTAAGAGTGGAATCACCTGAATTGGCTCCAAGACAGATTCCTTGGAATTAAATTGGTAATATCAATAATCCTAATAATAACAGCAGCTTATTTAATGAAGGCTTCAACTTCCCTCCTCTAATACTATCCTTAGATTAAGATATTTGAGCTCCTAATTAGTCTTCTTCAAAAAAAACTCATTTAATAAAAATATGAAACAATTAGCATTCTTCAGGCATATGATTCTATCTTACCTCTCTGAATGAGTGTGACCACACAATTTTTCGTTTGACATATTCCTCCATTTTTGATAAGTCCAAAATAATAGCATTATTATACTATTTCTTCATTTTCTTTAATTAATAATTGTTTTGTTGTTTGGTTTTTATTTTGTGTAACTAAATTATATCTTTGACTTTTGCTTGTATTTATTTGCATATTTCTGTAAAAATAATATTAAATATTTTTAGAGTTTTATTCAAAAGCAACAATGAAAAATAAAATCGAATTATTAATCTGATAGCTATTATAAAATCGATTCAAGAACTACAACCATAATTCTTTAAAAAATAACAGTGCTGAAAACAGTTCATTTCAGATAAAATCAAGAATTTAATTAAGCGGCTTTCAATCCAATAATGTTTCATAATCCAAACAGTAAAATAATTACAGCATATCTGCAAGTTAAAATAGAACAATAAAAATATTGCTAATTTAGAGAGGATAAGGAAATCAATCTAAATTTCTGAATGGAATCAAGAAAGTATTGTATCTATTAAGTGAGGATATAATAAATGAAAAACAAAAATGAAAAAAAAAACAAATCAAAACAAGAAACTTAACTTTTTTTCTATTATTATTTATTATGTCTTGTTTGATTTTGTTAATGAGTAATGATGGAGTAAATAATACTCTTAGGATAAAATAAATTTCATGAATGTTTCTATTACACATACGTCTTTTTTACACTTCTGCAAATGATCTTTGAACTCATTTCCGTTCTGTCTTTTGAGTGTCTTCAATCAAATCTCTTGGGTTGCTTTCTGTTAGATTTCCTTCGTCAAACAGTGACATTTGATATTAAGGAAATACTCCAAAACTTGCATGTTATCTGGATTCAGAAGCGAATTCTAATTATGAATAGTAATTCAAGGCTTTATTTATTTTTTGCTAAGGGAAAATTCTAGGCTCGTCTCTGCTGCTGCTACAGAAAAATGCCGAGTTATTTTGAAAATTGAAATCTGATAAATTATTAGATTATTTGGATTCAGAGAGGATTTCACAGCTTTGAAGGTTAGCTTATTATTCTCTTTCGAATGTCGAACCATTTTTATTTGAGGTTGCACTGTCATTTGACTAAATTCCTGAAATAATCTAAGAAAAACCTTAAATAATGAAATTATTATTGTTGTTGTTGTTGCTGTTGTTTGTTATCGACTTTTCTTCATATTAACCGATTTCTTCTTCTTTATCTTTAGCTGAATGAATTTATTAATCTACTTTTGCTATTATGTTTTGTACTGAACTGCCACCGTTTCTTTCTTTTTGTCTATTTTCCATGGCAATTTTAGTAGCCACTTAAAGCTACCCAATAATGCTATTCTTATGCCTTTACTTTTAAATGATACTAATTGTATTCTTCCTAAAAACATTTATAGGAGATGATGAAGGAGATAGTTTCGGAGCAATCCCTGATCCACCCATATTTCCTCCTTCAGCTTGGGTGTCTTTTTTTTCTAATATTTATCCCATAGCATCAGCAAACAAGCTCGCATTTTTCCAGATATTTTGGAAATCTTCTTCTTCATCTTTTTGGTTCTCCAATCCTTCATCTTCATTTTAGATGGAGGAACTCTAGAAATTTGTGGTAATTTTTTTCTTCGAAGTGAGCATCTCTGACTTCTCCTTGTCTCGATGCTAAGCGAATAGATTTAAATATCTGTTCATTACGTTAAATCGCGAGATGACAGTTTGATAATTAGACGGAACAAAGTAGATTTTCATTGTTTTCATAGTGTCATATTCTAAAGTTGAAAATAACTTCTTCTACTGATTCTTTTTCAAGTCTGGAATGTCTCCATTGTTTCCAGCTGTGAGATTATCGTTCTCATATTTTCTATGCATAACTGTCCCTAATGTTCCTTTCCCGTTGTATAAAGTTGAAAGGTACATGCCCCCTACCTATGCTCCAATATCGGACTCTTAAATCGATTGTCGGAAGCTGTGGGCACTTTATTCTTAAGAGATTATTCTTCGAAAAGATCGGATAGATTTTTAATTGTAAAGGGCACTCGGTTTCTTTTGCTTGTTGCGAGCTAACGGTTATTCAAGTTAAAGGCATTTATCGTCATAGCTTCTTAATGTATGAGAAATTTTAAGAACTTAAGTATAAAAAAGGCAAACAAAATAAAGATGTTGAAGTTGTTTTTGCAAGTGAAATGATTAAATGTCAAAAATCCCTTTTCTTCTTCTTCATCTTAATACCTTTATCGTTTTCAACCAAGCGATTGTCTTCGTTGCTGTTTTTTTATAATGACTAGAAATATCTGTGCCTCTCATGATTGTTGCTTGTTGAGAAATCTTCATAATTTGGTTTCTATTTTGGTGTCGAATAGGCTTAGCTATTGAAGGATATGCAAGCTGAGAAAATCTTTGGAGATTTTATTTCTTGCGATTGCTGTTATTCCTTTGATAAGACTTTGGCTGTTATGGGAATGGAAGGCAAGACAATTTTTCTAGTTACTTCTGGATCCTTCCCTTCTTCATCTTCTTCAAGAATCACTGAGTTTCGTCTACTGAACTATCGAAGAACTGGATCGTTAAAAATTCCACTAATTTGAGGGACAAGCTCTTCTTGTTTGAATAGATTTTAAGAAGGTTGATCTTCATTGTTTTTAGGTGATAAAGTCTGTTAGTCAACAAATCGATAAAATTCGACTAAATGTTCTTTTTCATATTCGTTAAGAATCTGATCTTCTTTAACAGCAAAATCCACATACTACTCGAGGGAGAATAGAGCTCCTTTTTTCTTAATCTGTGAACGAATGTAATGCTCTCTGACTTGTATGCTTACAGAGTGATTATTCTTCACAAGTTCGATTCTGTCACACTGATAATGTAGCTACGGGCAATTTTCAAAGATATGCGATTCTTCACCACATCCAGGACAAGTGCTATCAAGTTATTCTAGCTTCTGACTGTAGAGAAGTTGGTCTCTAATAAAAAAATATTTTTCATAATCATCTTCGAATTCTCGCAGGATCTCAAGAAAAGGTTGGAGATCAACTTTGAGCAGCACGGAGAAGTTCTTGCTGCGCATGGTGACACTGCGAGGCTACCCAGTGAAGAAAGAGAAGAACCCAAAATTAGAACCTAAATGATAATTATTTCAGAGCATAAAAAATAACAAGTTTTTAAGCATAAGACAGCGCTAAAACTACAAAGTTATTACCTTTTTGGAGTTCTTGCAGAATGGTGATTTTTCTTTTGGATTTAGTGATGACTTGCACATCCCCTTGCTCGATAAAATACAGAGCACAGGTATCGTTTATTTCTTTTTCGTAGATGATTTCTTCTGGTATGAATTTCTACTCAGTGATGATTTAAGTGAGTCTCTTAAGCAGATCTGAGCTGAAGTTATTCGCTAGAATCGGGGAATCTCTGATGACAAGATTATTGGATTCGTAGATAAGTTGGTTTTTCAAATTCGAGTTCAGCAACTAAATCACTTTCAACCCCTCTTCTAAAGAACTCTCATCTAACTGCTACTTCCAGAAATAATCCAAATATTGCCGGACCTGCGACTGCAATTATTCACTGACGTTCTTTCGTTGCATGAAACGATTTAAATGAATCTTCTTCTCCATAATCACTATGCTGTTTCTGCAAAAATATCCATGTTACAAATTCATTATTCCTTGAAACTTTTTACTTATTAAGCTCGTTGAAGATGACACCAATAGAATTCAAAGAATACCCATATATTCCACAAGAGACAATGACTATCATGGAGCAGAATACTTTTTCATTGGCTGTTTGCGCAACGATGTCACCATACCCAACAGTAACCATCGAAACAACGACATAGTAAAGAGCATTGATGTATTGCACTTACCATATTTCATTAAGCAGTTCATAGTGAGCGAGCCATCCAGTGCCTGATTTATTGAATTTCTAAGGCAAGTAGATCCATAAACAAGCAAATGTATGCGCAAAAAACATGATCATAAAAAATAACTTCAGCAGCTTCACAATGTAGAAAAATCGAAGGGAATGCAGCACTCGTTCACCTATCCCTTTGATGATGTTTGTTACTTCCCAGATTCCTAGAAATGTTGGTGGTAGCAGCCATCTATTTTAATGACCAGTTGCGACGAAGATAATCAAAAACAACAAGGGTAAAATCACTGACAGTCCTTTAGATTTCAGCAGATACAGTAGAATTTCCATTTTTTGGGAAAGACAGATACCTTAGGTTTGCACTCCATAGACGAAAAGCATAAGAATATCAGCAAGTTAAGCACCAACTATGCAATATGACCAGTATATGCTCCACATTTTAATCCACTCTTGTTTCTCGAAAATCAAGTACAAAGAAGTCATCAGCACAGTCTGCACTTAAGCTGTACATCTAACTATCTCTGAGATCATTTACATCCGTACTCTGCGTGTTTGAAGTTCTTTACAAGGCTGTTTATTGATTGGTTTAGGGTCATCATCTTTGCTGTTTTCTTTTAAATTCTCACAAATTTCACTTTGCTTTATTGACTAAAGTTTATGGAGAACAGAGTAGTTGACTGCAGTTTTATGGATGCTTTTAGCTGAATGCAACACCAAGGGATTGCTGGAAAAATCTAATTGCAAAGCATCCGCTGCAGAACGACGCTCTTTATTCTTTTGGCTTTAAAAATCCATTTTTACCAAAAATTCTTGAGTTTTGCCTGAAAAAGCAATTGAAGATTTTGAAAAAACAGCATTTACAAAAATCCAAACCAAAGTAAGTATTTCTACCTTGAAAGGTGGAAGAAGATACAAGAAAAAGGCAGCAATACAGCTGACAAATGGTCTGCTTCTTTGCTATCGGAGAGCAAAATCTGATAATTGTTAAGTGAGTTGAACCCTTGCTATTTGATTTGCCAAATTGTTTGCAAGGCTTATTTCGAAAGTAGAATCTAAGCTTTCAAATTCATTCTACTTTGTGTATTAACTTAACAATCTCCCAAACAAATTCAATCAAATTATCTCTGCAAGCCAAAAAAAAACAACTAATTAACTAATTTGATATTTTCGTCATGAAAGATGATAAAAAGGACAAATAATTTTAATAAATTGTGTAATTGTTGAAATTTAACATGAATTAATAGATATGAATACAAATGGCAAATAGATGTGGAAAGAAATAAAAAAAAACAAAGAGGACAAAAAAAATGATTTGCATTCATTCATTGATCTCTTAATGCTTTTCTTCTCCTTCTTCTTGTTCATCATCACCATCAGCTGCTGCTACTGCATACTAAATCAGTAAGGTCTTCTGCAGTTTATCATTAGAATATTTTAGCATCTCAGCTTATGAAACATTCTTCATCTCTCTGCAACTTTCCATGTTTTTTTCATCAAAATTTCCTTCAATCTATTCACTTCCTTCCACTCGTTTACGCTGAATTTTTCAAAAATTAAACCAGTAAGTTACTCATGTTCTTTTTACAAACTAACATTAAGATTCTTTTTCTCCTCCCACAAAGCCAAAGCAATAAATTGACTTTTTTCTTGAAGTATCATTTCCAAGTTAATAATAATATTTTTATTTCTTCTCCACCCCTGAATATCTTAAAATACCCTCTGCTTTCTTCTTTCTAAATGATTTGCTTACTTGATTATATTTATTGATGTAGCAGTTCTAGCATAATCCGCATGCATAAAGTTTTGTGTGTGGACAAAGCCATGGCTTTTTTGTACGCCCGTATTTGTGGTAGCAATTTGAGCACATGCCCTTTGCATAATGTTCTTTGTCATGATGGCCGCAGTTGTTTACTTTTTTTCTAATAAAAAAAATTACAAAAAATGTTAGTTTTCCTTAAATTGATCATATTTGAATCCAAAACTAACAAAAACTATTAACATACTGCGGTTTTTTAAGTGACTTCTTTAACGAAGGGCAAGCTATCTCTGGGCTATCTTCGATTTATTCTTATTTATTGATTCTTCCTAGGTTTGACTCCATTTTATCTGAACTCAAATTCTCCACTAGAATTCTGTTTTCTTATGTTTAACCAGCTACAGCAGGAATAATTGGCTGAGGTGTTCTAAACCCTGTGTTCTAGATTGGTTAGTTTTGAGGCTGACTTGCGTAGAGAAGTTAACCAATCAAGTTTTTTTGCTAGGCAATAATCTAAATAACGCAAAAAAATATTATTTACAAATTGATATCTGAAAATGTAAATATTATCTTAGATAAAAAGTATTATTATTGATTTGATTAAAATTGTAATTGATATTCTTGAAAATTAAAGAAATTGTTCTGACTAATTGCGAGAGAAGATAAGATTGCTGCATTTGATCTTCAATTTAGATATTCGGCAGAACGAGATTTTTATTATTAATATTATTATGAGTATTTGTATTAATAAAAGATCCATTCGTGTCTGGCTTAAATTGAATTCCTACATCTGCAGAAGTTGCAGTGTTTGGATCAAAATAGCTCTATTACATTGAGGCATCGATTTGTTTGTTCCCTTTTAAGTTAAAAATCAAAAATATTATATCAAATATTATTATAAATCCAGGGGAGGGGGGATATTATTTAATTAAAAGGAACTAGATCTAAAGTTTTAAAAATTCTTTCAAAGGTCTAAAACAGTAGACAATTTAATTAATCAGAATACTCACAGAGGAAAGGGAGGGGGGGCTGGGGGGGGGGGGGGGGATTAATGATATTATTAAATATATTTCAAACTAAATTTAA
>Ga0302271_10001460_pt1 | contig 22646 bp, 9 predicted proteins | sample III_Bog_N1_1_FD_198767 | JGI IMG/M metagenome (GOLD analysis project Ga0302271, IMG submission 198767) | Peat permafrost microbial communities from Stordalen Mire near Abisko, Sweden - III_Bog_N1_1 | ecosystem: Environmental > Terrestrial > Soil > Wetlands > Peat | place: Sweden: Abisko... | reverse complement strand
ACCTTGATTCTGCTGCGGTTACTCCTCCTACACTCCAAGGGAAGATTGTCGCAGAAAAAAGAGTAAAGTACATTTGATATGATTTGTAATAAAAGAACTAATCTGAGAAATATCTTTGTGATTAATAGGACTACGATAGGACTTGGGGTGATTTGTGCTTGGTAAAAGTTCGGATTGAAGAAGGGAGGAAGCACTAGATTCGAATCCACATGACTGAAGCTATTCCCAATGGAGGCAGTGTGTTAGGTGACTTGCGATATTCAAAAGGCTCTAGCGCTTCATTGCATTATGAGAAGCTTCTAGAATATCACACAGAGTCAAGTATATTCTTGCATTCGTTCCAGACACGAATTCACAGTGAAGCACTCGCTAAGAAAATAATTTAGAATCAAGCTCAAAATATGCTGGGTATCATGGAAGTGAAGGATCACTAAGTTGTTTAAATTTAAGCCACACTTCCTTAGCATTTCAAGAAATTAATTCAAAGAGCTTTCAAGAATAAGGATGATAGTGACGCAAGTAAAAATCAAACAGATTAAGTATGTAGATTGAACAAGATTATTCAAGATCTGTAATTATGAGAGAAGTTATCTAAATGTTGCTTATGGAAAAGTGAGTGTGATTGATAGGGGGAGGGAGAAAGTTTCAAAGTAAAAAATACTATGCTTTTGTTTGTTAATAAAATCCATCATGAAGTTGCTTGAAATAAAAATGAATGAACTGAGAATTTAGATATGTTTAGGAGTTTGTGTTTTGCATGAAAGTTACTGATTTGGTGAGATTGGTAATAGTTCTTTCATAAAACTTTCACTGATTAGTCATTTATCCTTTTTCTATTGAAAAAAAGAATTCCCTTTTTTTAAATCTCTTTTTATTTCATTTCTATCTTAATGAACATTTTTTAATATTTAAATATGATCAAACTCATTGTTTTACTCTAAAACTATCATTACTCATCCAGGTCATTTAGAAGTTTCATATTCTTTTCTTCATGGATAGTTTCATCGATTGTAGATTTCTTTATTCGATTGTTAGGAAGAGTATTTTTAATGATGTTGAGATCCTTTGAAACCTTGAGTGATTTGCATAATTTTTATTTGTTTTTATTGTAGATTTTACGAAGCAAGTTAAATCGATTTAGGATCTGTTTGTGATTGCCGTGTTGAAAATAATGGGAATAGTCTCTTTGTTACTCCATTGCCCACTCAGAATTTGAAAACTACAATAATTAATGTACTCCAAGGGATTATAGGAGAGTAGAGGGATTGTGGAGATGCTGCAGCTGATGGTTCGAGGTAGGTTAGCGGTTACGAAAGATCTACATAATTATCGGCATATCTTTTGATCGTTTTAAAGGAGGCTGCTAATCTTAGGCTACCTAAGGTATCGCGTCAGGCTCATTAGGTTAAACTTTCTTAGCTACTTAATCGAGCTGATGGCTTGTACTTCTTGGAAGTTTTTCAGGTGCAAAAGATTGCTTTTCGGCAAGAATAAATCGTTTTTCTTCTTCTTCTTCATTATTACTATTATTATTATTATTTTCGACAATTTCTTTTTCTTTTTCTTCATCTTCATCATCTTCAAAGTCATATTCTTGATCCTCTTCTCTGAAATTCTCCTCTGCGTGTGCCTAAAAGCTATGATTCTCTTAATATAATCTAGCTTTCAAGCTTACTTCTTGAGTATTCTTCCTTGCAGAGATAGTTTTCATAAGAGATTTTCTTAGAATCTATTATCGTTCTTGATTTTTTGAAGAATTCAGCCGATAAATGATGTATGGGTTGTCCCTATTGAAATGAGATGTTTCGCACATGCTGCTCATGTGAAACGAAGACTTGCACAATCCACACTGGATCTTAATTCCACTTAGGTCCGAATACATCATGATTTTATCTTTGATTTCGCAGAACACTTAAAAATCCTTGTCGTTCTTTCGTAATATCTCTAAGAATTGGTCTCTGTCGATCTTCAAAATCGTTGTGAAATCCTTCGATTTTGCACTTGCTCTTCTTGCCATCCCCGTGAAGAAATTCAATTCTCCGAAAGTCATTCCTGATTTCAAACGACCGAGAATCTTCGAATATCGCTCGCTTTCGAGTTGTTTATCCCAATCTCTAAGTAAAAATCAGTCAACACATTAAAATTATCTGCAATATGCAAGGCTAATTTCTCTTTTACATGTGAGAAATCTTCTGATTTGTCTCCTTTTGTTTCATCTACTTTTAGAATATCTCCACTTCCGATAGATTACAAATACATAAAAATTAGCAGTCAAACAAGTATTCAACTAAGATCTTTTTTGTAAATCATCTGAAACAGCTGAAAGATATGCTTTGCTTTACCTGTCCCTGATACGATGTACATGAGTGACGATTCAAATGCATCATCCTCCTTAAAGATATTTTAATTCGGTGAGTAATATATCTCTTCAACTTCGAGACAAAGCTGCTTGAGAGTCTCTGAGCTGAAGTTATCGATAAGGAGCTTGATATTCTGCAAGATATTTTTGTTGTACTCAAGTTTCAGTGCCTCGTTTAGCTCTGGAGATATCTTCGAAAGGACTTCATTCTCCTCATCAGTTTTTTTAATCAGATTCTTCAAATAATAGTTCTCCAGATCAATATTCACCTTCCTTTACAAAATTCTAAAACAAAACAAAAATATTGGCAAGCATGCAAGAACTATCTACTTACCTAGGAATGTCTTTTTTCTGCATGTAGGTGTTAATGAGATTGATATCTCTGCGTTTATTTTCCTCTGTCTTATTCATATCTGCTAGAATCAATCCAATTGTGTTCAGCATATACCCGAAGATTATCGTTGTGAATAACATAATTATCGAAGTAAAATAAATCTCCAGAGTCGTCGTTGCTGTATTTGATCCTGTAGCCATTAGTGTGAACGACCAGTAGAAAGCAAGAATGTAGATCTATGTCCAGGGTATCTATGGTTCTTCATTAGTTTCTGATGAATTTGATTGCCCTGAAGTACCATCTGTTGAATCTGAACTCGAAATATTATTTATCCAATTTTGTGAAGTGTTTTCAATTCTCGCAACAAGATACCACAGGCAAGCGATAAAATGCCCAACTACAAATAAACGGAAGACTAAATTGAACAGTTGAATTAAATAGTACTGCCTCATCATCATAAGTAATTGCTTTTATATTTCATCTGCATCTTTTATTGTGTTCACGATTTTCAAGAAAAGAGGCAATTTCAAGAAGAAATCAGTAACCTAAAAAGAAGAGGAAGATTCACTAATAGGATAATTAATGAGCACGAGAGGAATCAGATCGTAGAATGCTCTTGTCGAGAAATAAAGCACCAGTATTTTCTTCCTGGAGTCAATGTACGTTGTCTAAGTAAAGTGGGAGGTGTTCAGTTTTATGAATATCTCAAAAATCCATACCCAACACACAATGCTCAATATTGTCGGACTCAAAATTGAAGCTTAGTTGAACAGTAATCGCAATGATAGCATGAAGAAAAATAACCCACTCACAAGTGTGCAAGCTAGTTACAGAATGATCATCCAAATATCTTGGGGATTTAGTAGGCCAATGTTGATGATCTAATCTACAAAAAATCTAACCCATTTTTCTCCTGAATTTTAACGATGTGAATTTCTTGAGGATAATATATTGAAATGCTAACTTTCAGAGCCATTAAGCTGGCTATTATTTCTTGAACTTAGGCTGCCATCGCTTTTATCCGAAACCATTTTGCGAAGGATAATATTATTCATGCCTGTTAGACCATGAGTCATACCGGAAAGAGTGTATTTCTTAAAGAAATTAACTAATTTATTTCTTAATCTACCAAAAAGCTTGATTCGATTGTTAATGTTACTTGAGATAATGAAGGTTCTCCCTTTCTTTTAATCTGCTTAATACAAACCCAGTTGATGCGTTTTTTTATTATTTTTGTCCTTTAAGGATGTAGATTCACACAAATGAGGCCTCTATCCAGATGAATTATTATATTAACTACTTTAATTCATTTCTTTAGGATACTATTGGCCTCCTAGAGCGTTATTGCAGATCTAGCTATTTCTGTAATGCTTGTTTTGGTTGTTAAGACGCTCATCATGGTTTTGGTGATATGGAAGCTAAGATGAATCCATCTTTTAGGAGGAATAATCCTATCCATCAAGATCTTAAAGTACAGAGTCATTGAGAAAGTTAGCTCCATTAAGTTTCCCGGACCCTTTGGATTCACAGCTAAAAGTCAATTCTCCATTTTCCGCTTGTTCTTAATCTCCATCTTCTGATTTTTATTCATGATTCTGGTTTTATATGATTGTACCTTTTTCAACCTCCAAAAATGACACAGAGTCCTCCTTTCGTTAGTGCAGCCACTGGAGCTGCTGAGAGGATGGTAACTGAACACGAATTTACCTGCCCTGCAACCCACCACAATCCATATCAAGTAACAACCAGAAAATAGCAAAGTAGAAAACTGAAAAAGGAATCTTTTTGTTTTATTTCACTTCTACTTAGATCTGCTTGCTGGGATGATTTATTTTGAGTAAATCGATTTGTTATCTCTACTTGTGATTTCTTTAAGAGCAGCTTTCTTTATTTTCTGATTCCTCCCACAACAGAATTAAGTTCATAATTTGTTTTTCATCAAAAATGTCCAAACACAACAACAAAAACACAAAAATAAATATGATAACTTGTTTATGTATTTCAGCTTCATTCGATGTGTGCCAGTGAGACCTCTTAGATGACTCTCATGCTTTTCACTTTACCCTACGGATTAATACTATTTATGCAATTAGTGCTGAACCTCTTTTTGGAGGTAACAGCCTCTTAGTAATTGAGTTTTTTAAGATACTTTTTTCGGAGATTCACCCATTTCGGGATAACCAAAGCTGAATTCCCATGAATAAAGTACTTTGAGTAGTCTTTCAGCTCATCGAAACACCATAAAAACGCTTCTTTAGACTTATTCTCAAGTGGGATCAAATGCTCAGGAGTCTATTAACTGAATCTTGTTGTAACATTCCTTTCAAGAGTTTTCTTTTTATCGATTTACACATAAGGCTGTAACTATTACTGATATTACGCCGATAAATCCTACTACTATTATTATTACTATGATTAATTTAAATCTTTTAAAGTATATGGTTTGCTGGAATTCATTTGAAAGAGACCAGGATGAGAAGAACTTTTGAGTTACATACTCTCCTGCTTAGCGAGGGTTGATTTTTTATGTCCAAAAGAAGTTATTCTCTTAGAAGGAGAACCCTACATAGCATTATTCATAGCAGGGATAAAGCTCTTCTTTAGCCTTTCGCTTTCCCTCATCGACACGACGACTTGATCTCGATTCTTATTTTAAGATTCATCAAGTGCAATGCTTCCATTTTCACCTGCTTGCAATTAGAATTACGGCTGATGCTGCTGCATCTCATCTCGTTCTTATTTAAAATAAGAAGATAAAATTGTGCTAAACAGCGGATTGCTTATCAAAGACATCTAGCTAATTGAATTCGCATTTGAGGAATACTTTATTTGAGATTTCTATTACTAATAAAGTGGCCCATTAATAATGGAAATCGCTTCTGCATTTGAATTAGAGATCTACAAAGGTTGCTATTCTGGTGTGAGGCTATTTCCATTGAGTTAATTCTCCATAACAGACAAAGTATGCTTGGTTTCCTAAGCCAATTAGAGCTACTGAGCTTATTTGAATTTCTATTATGAGATGAATTAGAATTCTTCAGATGCTTGAACTGACATCATCCCAGGAGACACAGTTCGACTGTACTCTAAGTCATCCTCGTTTTGCTTAAGTGTGTATTGCTCATTCATTTCTTATCTCAATCCTTACGAGTCCGTTTTTGTATTCATGCTTTCTTGTCTTGGAGCACGCTCGCTTGAATACTTTGATTTCAATAAGCTCGCAGTTTAATTGTTGATATTATTGTTAGACATATTGTACAGATGTGAGTTTGTATTATTGTTAATGTTTGTGTTCTTGCAGGTGGCATCGAAGAACTTATCATAATGTTCTTCATGCTCATCATCTCCATCTCCATCATCATTTTCATCGCCATTCTCCCTATGAGTTCTTTCTTCATCATCTTCCTCATTGTCGACATCATAGTCTTCGTCAGTTTAAAGAAATTATTATTCCCTCTCTTCATTATCTTGTTCAATGATTTGATCTTGAATTCTCTAAGAAGCTTCTTTGATTGCAGTTCTTTAGAAAAGTGCATTTCCTTCATAATATTTTCTTTAGTAACTTCCATCTCTAAGTTGGTCTTCTGGGTAATTCCATTTGGCATATAAAAAAGTAGAGGTTTTTCTGAAAAAATGGCATGTCGGACATTCATTGCCGAAATGGTCTATCTATCCGCATAATCTGCAATTTTTACGGATTATTTCGATGTCATTTAGAACAGAAAGCTTATCTCTCATTTAGCAGAGCACTTCCCAGTCTTCATTGGAGGGTTTCACAGCATCAAATAGCATTTATCTGTCTAATCTAAGACATGTTGTGAATGTCCTACATTGCGCTTCTAATTTGATTTATTCTATACCTGTAATGAAGCCATATTCACCAAGTATCATCCCTTTCGATAGACAATCTACTAATCCACTTCGTTTCATCTTAGCTCTAAATTTCTAAAGCAAATGAGGGGATACTGAAGATGCTGATGTAGCCTGAGAGGATTTATTGATTTTTTCTTCTTTGATTGTTGAAGTTGTTGCCGTTGTTGTAGATGGCGACAAAGAAGAAAATGACTACGAAAATGCTCCAGATTATCCAGGCATTTCTCCTAGAAATAATTCCACTTTGGAAAAAAAAGATTTTTAGATTCTTAAAATAGATTAATTCAAAAAAAATTCCAAATATTTTAAGATTTTAATCGGTTAATTCATGTAATTACCTTCTCCTGCGACAATCACTAAGAGAAACGGTTCTTTATCGAAGCTGATAATCTAGTTTGGTGAGAAGAACACTTCGTCCACAGAGAGTGCTAGTCTGTTGAGTGTCCCTTCCGAGAAATTAGAAGCTAGCAAACTGACTTTGGAAAGAATCGTCTTGTTGTATTCCAGCTTAATCTCCTGCTGCAAATCATCAGAAATTTTACCAAGAACAGTTTACTCCTCCGTTGACTTGTTCTTAGCACTGCGCAGGTAGAATTATTCCAAATCTAAGTTGATTTTTTGCTAAAGCTCCCTGTTTCAGTTGAAATGAATAAGTAAATGAAGTTATCCTAACTCACATCTAAAACAAAAATTTTACCTCGAGATATCCTTTCTTTTCATGTATTTATTGATGAGACTAATGTCTTTATTGTGATTATCTCTGAGCTAATTCATTTCCGATAGAATGAACCCGATTGTATTCAGCATATACCCAAAAACAATTGTCGTGAAGAGCATCACAAACGAAGTGAAAAACACCTCCAACGTCGTACTTGCTTCATTTGATCCAGTCGCCATAAGAGTAAATGACCAATAAAACGCAACGCATTTATATAAACTTTCCACCAAATTCCTTCAGCACTTATCCCATCATTAAACCAAGATTAAGAGGCATCTATGTAATTCCTTTGGATCACAGCAACTAAATACCATAAACACGCGATCAGATGGCCTACTAAAAAGAGATTCACGACTAAATCTAGCAGTTAGATAATATAAAAATGCTTGAACTCCATGAGGAGTCTCTTTTCCATTTCCTTAGAATCTTTTTAGGAATTTACTAGCTTTAAAAACAATAGGATTCTCATAAAATAGTAAAAAAACGACTAAGGATCTTATTCTGTGGATGAAGAAGCTGAAAGGATGACAATCAGCGATAAGAGCGGCAAAAAGTCAAAGAAAAATCGTGTTTTCATGTAGAGTTTTGCAATTTATGATCTTTCATTTATCAGCCTCGTGTGGACGTATGTTGCTTTGTTGAGTTGAAAGACTGTTTCAAGTATCCATTGGACTGTAGTAAATGATAAAAGGTAGTGGTCATCGATGATTTTTTAGGAAGGATCGCAGAATACCAAAAGCATTGACAAAAACAAAAAGAACAGATTGTTGTATAAGCTCAAGTAAAACTACCAGAAAAACACAATTTTGGATTCAGCAGGTAAGACATTGGAATATTTCAGTAGCAGGTGTCGAATCCATCTCTGGTCAATGAGGAATTAGGTCAAAAATGACTTATTTGTTTCTAGAGAATCACTCAAATCTCCAATAGCAGCCCGAATAGTTTGATTCCCAGCGAAAGCTTTTGTGAGCCCAGATAATGTATAAAACATCATAAAATGTTAGATTTTCTTCTTAAGCTGCAAGAACCCATTAAGTTAGAAGCCGCTTTTAAAAAAACTAGTTCGAGATTGCTAGGCTTAGTTCTTAGCAGCTTTAGAATTCTTTATGTTTCCAAGTTTATTTGCTGATTAAAATTGAAGGTTGGAGTTAATCGCATCTATTTTCTTCTTCGAAGCAATTTCGATCTGATGACTGCTATTAATGTTGGCGATTTTGCTGTTTCCTTAGAAATTCCCTGTCTCCTAGCTTGTTTCATTGAAATTATTGTTGCCCTCCTTGAAAATAGCGTTGTTAAAGGATTACAATCTGTAACCTATTTCTCTTGAATCTTCTTCTCTTTCGCGTCTGAAATTCTTACTATCAGTGAGAATAGATGTTTTCATAAGTTAATGTCGTCTTGATTTTTTGCTTTATGTCTCTTTTTGAGAAATGCAAGCACTGGATGGTGCAAGGTAATTTTAAAAACTGAGGAATTATAAAGTTTTCACTTCAGGTGTGCCATCTTATTTGTCTTTGTTCTAAAAGTGCTCTTCAAAAAACTCCTCTTCTTGTTCGTTGTTATTTCGTTAACTAAACCCTTCGTCACGTTTAAGCGGAATTCCAGATAACTAAGGAGGTTCTCCAAGACTAATCGCTCCATTGTCATTATTATTCTCAGTGTCGGAATACTTATTTGTGAGTTGATGGGAAACACAATATTGGAGGCTATCATTGTTGTTATTGCAGTTGTTAAAGTCAATTTCGATGATTTTTCCATTTTTGTAATGATTTTGTTTATTTTCTTATTCAAATGAAGTATTTTGTAACTTCTCAAGTGTAATGTCTTGTGATTATTACCTGTCAAGTTCTTTATCATCTATTCGGAAAGAATCTTCTTGCCGCTTGTTCAGAGTCTGGAATTTATTCCAGCATTCATCCAGAGAATCCTCTTGTCCTCTTCGAAACAATCTTCCTTGGGAGTTGTGGGTTAAAACATTAGAAAACTGCGGGTTAGTGGTTGCTACGGAGGGAAAAGTTGTTCCAGCGTGAGAGTTAATTGGTAATTGTTCTTCACCACTTTGAGTCATTTATGTGGTGCCTAGGACTGTGCTCTTTTGTTCTAGCAACCTAATATCTTTAATTCTGTTTTAAGGATTACTTTAATGATGGACTTTGTGTGATTCGTCTCTTGAGCTTTCCTCGTTGGTCCTAATCATTTTGGTTAAATTTCGATGATAGCGTTTCCTTGACAGCACCGCAGACTTTCACAGGAAAAATCTCTAAATCAGAGTTATTATATTGACAAAAAGATTTAATACTTATTTCCTGATTGATTTGTGGAAAACTGTAACAAGGAGCTTAAAAGAATCGATGAATCTAAAGAAAAGGGGAATAAATTTAAGGTTTTTATTTTTTAGCTCTTTAATATCTCAAATTGCACTACATGCAATTAGTTTTCGAATTAATTTGCCAAATAATTAAATAGAACACAGGCGATATTATATTTCCTTCTTGGCAAGTGGTTCAATCTAAAAAGTATTTAAAAAATAGTAAATAATCTATAAATAGATAATTCAAGGAAATGGTAATGAATTTTTAGTCCAAAAAGTGGTTTGGACCTGATAGAATTTAGAGTATTACTAACAATTCAAAATTAAATTTTTATTGGCAGATTACAAAGAAAGTGTGTTTATATTAGGAAGTATCACAATAAACACTGCAAAAAGAAACAAATTATTGTAGATTCTTTTAGTCTAGGGTTTTAATGATAAATAATCAAGTGTTTAATTAAAATATTACTGCCAGTACTTTGGGGGGAAAAATTTATGTATTTTTCTAAAAGCAAAAATAAATCACCTCTTGCTTTAACAGATTTGAGTTGTTATTTCACACTTCGAATCGCAACACAAAAAATTCAAATGTTAGTTCATTTATTTGGGAATTAGAAAATATATTAATACCTTATTTTCATTATTACGTTTAGTTAAATTCAATATTATAATCACTGGTATTTTCAGCATTATTCGCCAATCGAAACTACATTTATCAAGCTCATCTAACTCTTTCAGGAACGGATGGATGAAGAAAATGAATTACTTTGGAAGATTTCACTAATATTTCTTGAAAGTTAAGTCACGTTTTAAAGTGATTCTAGCACAATCATATAGGGGAAATAAACAAAAATTCCCCAATCCTCCTCCCCTTCCCCATAATACTTTTTAGTAAATCAATTATTTTTAAATTTGAGTTCTACAGATATTACTTTCCTTCTTTCCCTTCACTAGTAGAAAATATGCTTTTTAGGTAGTATTTCAAATCAATTTGGGTTATTAGTTGAATTTTTCTGTAAAATCTTTAAAATAAATGAAGATCTTTGATTATTTTTCTTCACTAAATGAGTGAAGATAATACTTAAAGCAAAAGATCTAATTAAAAAAAAAGAAAAAAGAATTGTTTTTTTGGCACATCATCTTCTTGTTCTGATTTTGACTTCAGATAGTACCAAATTAAGCAGAAAAAAGAATAATTCAAAAAGTTAATTTATTTTAGATTTATTCACAAGGCTTATGCTACTCACATCTCCAGCAATGCTCCGATTCTTCGTAGTCCTTTTAGCTAGCACATGCATTGCAAGTTCATAGACAATATTTTCACTGACAACAGCTCATCAGCTTTCAGCTTCATCTGAACAATTTAATGTCACAGAAAATGGAAGCATTTCGTTTTCTACACCTATCCAACTTTCGTCATACACTCTTCAGTCTGGAAGTAAAGCTTATTCTCTTTGAACTCCTTTGATATTTCCATTACGAAAACCAAATTCTTCAACACAAAGATTAAGTTTATTTTTATCTAAAAATTATCATAAAGGCAAGCCATCTCGTGTCAGTTCAGGCGTGTTTATCAGCAATGTACCAAATGAGAGACTTCAATTAGTTGTCTGCGGAGGACAAGATCATCAGCTACCTCTATTCAAATAAATTACTCATTACTTTGGTTAACTCTTCAAGGAAGGTTTTGCTAAGAAAAACTTCACCTCTACAATCGAAGGATCCACCAATTGCACAGGATGGAACTTACTTTACCGTAGGATCAGCGACGACAGAAAGCTACTCTTGAAAGATACCCGCACGAACTAACAACTTCTTAAGAGTCTCCAAAGCAATCTGAACTCGCTGATAATTTCTTCTGAGATTCCACCTGTAACATTCAATAATACTAATAGAATCTAGCTAGAACTTTCCAATGCGTTCGAAATCGAGTTCTTAGCAGACCAAGCGTCAAACAGCAAAAGTCCTTCAATTTATGCAATGATTTCTTCTAAATCCTATGATGTTATTACTTCTGTTTCTACTAGCCAACCTGTGATAATAAATAATCAGTTTAAAATCATCTCTAATCGTGTTTTCAACATCTCTGAAAGCAACATCAACACTGATTTTATAGCTTACTTCTATCGAACAGCGTCTGATAATGGCTTGCACTAAAAAAACACAATCACTTTTTAGTTAGAAATCAGAAACCAACAACTCATCGAATCAGGAGCAAACTGTGAATTAGCAATAGTAGACTACTTAGACAACACACAATATGTAGACATTGATGAGCTTAATCTCCATGAAAACCTTGTAAGTTGATCTAAAATTTAATTTATTCAAAATTGAATGGAATAATATGCTTACTAAATGTGTTTATTTTAATAAAAAAGGATATGTTCACATACACCGTGCACGACATCGAGAAACCAAGTGGATAGAGCCCTCAACTTGTCTATCTTCTGAAATATAAGTTCAAGTAAAGCGACATTCAGTTTGGTCCCAAGTAAAGATATGCTAAACTTACCATGAATGAAACATATTAAATCCACTATCGATACAGAACACCCGCCAACACAACATTCAAATCGTCATATGTCAACTCTGAACCTATCTTCCTCATAAACTGTCTTTAGAACTCTAAAGAAGAACCTACAAATGCACCCATAGCACTGACTACATCGATGACATACAACTCCTACGCAGCTAGATTAGCTAACTCCAAATTCAACCCAACAGAAACGAGATTCACTTAAATTCAAGCCTAGCCTGCTAATATCGATGATACTCTACATAGATTAGTCCCAGTTGGATATTCTATCCACAAGGATCTAACTCTATATGTGACTTTAGCACTCACCATCTCCGCTTGTCTTTTCTTTTCTGCCAAAATCGTCCAGCTTGCTAAGAAATACAATCTCTGATTGGCATTTCTAAAAGTCTTAAGCAAATCTGTCAAAACTAGCATAGATATGAAACAATTTATTGGTTTTAAACACAAACAGTTGATCTTATGAAGGTGTTACCACCATATTTTATATGCACGCATTAAAAATCAATAAAACAAAAGAAAAGTTTAGATTTAATCTAGTGAGTGTGTGGTTCTTTTTCCTTTTTCGCTTTAGACACAAATATTTACAAATTACAAGTTCACAGAGCATCTTCATTTCATTATTTCCTTCTCTGATTTGATTTATTCTTTCAACATGACTCTCTATTACCTTTATTTCTAAATCCAAAGATATTTTCCCCTATTTAATCAGTCATCCTTGGACGGTGCTCTTCTAGTTTTTTTTCTTTGTTTATCCATGATATTTTCTGCTTCATGTATTCTCTTGTCAACTTGGAATTCTTCGAAATCTGTTTCTTCTGTCATACTCTCGAATGCCTCTTTCCTAGTTCCCTAACGTTTAATCAGCGTAAAATATTTCATTCCTAAATCTTCTTCGTGGATGTCGTTCTAAATGATGTAATGCTCTTTCTAAAAAAGCCAATGACAAAGAATAAATCTCAATGAATTGTCTTTGATCATTAAACTTCGTTTTAGAGATTTACAATCATATTAGCAAAGTTAGCAAATCGAACATTTCTTGTCTCTGTGAGGTCATCGAGTTCTTCTTCCTCGACAGCTAAAAGCAGCACGTCAGGTAAATATCTTTTGGGATATGAAACATCAGAGAATTTCCCTAAAATAGCATCGTCTTCAAAGAATATGTTCTTGTATTTCTTCGATCCAAGTAATTTCTCAGTTATCGCGAAGGAACTTACGCTCTTCAATGGAAAGAGCTTCACCTTATTTTATCTGTGGATATGATTTTCATTATTTTAAATCAAGCGAAAAACCAAATTATGGAAGATTTTGCTAGATAAACTTGATCAATCATTAAGCAATGCAATAATTACTTCATGAATTCTTCTGTTTCCTCCGAAATTTGCTCGAACGTTCCATTAACAAGAGCCTGTCTAATGCAGATGAACTTATTCGTGAAAGGTGTCTTGAGAAATTCAATGTCTTTGATTGTGTTTATGTCCACATCCTTAGCCATGATGTAGACGTCTTTATCTTTGCCTTAAACTTTACCTTGTAGTTAGTAGAGTAGTCTGTCTGCACGGCGATACTCTAGCATTAATTCCTTATTATTTGAGAAAAAAATACAAATTTTTAAAAGATTAAGCAAGAAATAAAGAATTCCTTATTTCTACTGGCATTTTGAGCTCTTCATATTGAGAGAATGATATCGCTGGAGCTTTGACTATGTTTGAGAACTAAAAATAGGGAATAAAATGATGTTAAAAGCAAGGAAAAGATGATCCTAGCAGATTTATTCTTCTTTTTTTTCATAAACTATGGATGCTAAGATAATATCTCCCCATCCAACTTCTGGCACGGATTATTTCCTTATTTCAAGAAAGTCCCAGAAGTTGAATAAAGGATCCAGTAGTTCTTTGGTTCCTTACATTCATGACGGTAGTTGAGCAATACGCATAGAGAAACTGACGTATAAACCAGTCAGGATAATCTATTTTGATGGCGGCTGTCTAATGAGTGATACTCACAAACCAATCTAGCCCAGTATTCTCACTTTGATCAGCCAATTTTGAAGGTAAGCGCAGATTCACATACTAGATGATTGGCTTCTTTTCGAGATGGAATACACTTTGAAAGAACTTATCGTAGTAGTTCAAGATAGTATGGCCGTATCTCCCTTGCATAGAATATTCGCTTTTTTTTAGAAATCTTTAAATTTGTGAGCCAAATTATTAGATTTCTTTTTTGCACCCGACAGAGGTGGTATGAAAATAGATTTCTTCTGGAAAAGTTAAAAAGAAGATAATATTTTAGCAGAGCATTGAACTATTAATTTCATATTAAATGATCTCAGTAAACTGAAACAAACAAACTTTCAGTCAAAAAACCATTTTGAAATTATTATCAGACATTACTAGTCTAATAACTTTTAATTTGTTAACACTAGATCGTTTAAAGCGATAATCTGAAGGGTTTAAATTTCTTAATTGTATCAAGAGATATTTCACTACGAAATTGGATTTTGTTTTATCTACAAATTTAGGCAAAGATATCTATCAGGAATAGAAAGGTAATTGATTTGAAAAAAACTGCTTAAAGAAGGCAAGTATCTTTATCAATCAATTAATTACCCGAAGAATTGATATGCTTTCTTTTTTCATGTAAATTATTCTGATATCTTGCCAGGATCTAGAAAATACTAACGAAAGTCCCATTAAGTTATTTGCTTATTATTTCCAAGAGTAATACTTATTCTCATTAAGCATAGCTTACTTCTTAAAGGTTACTTCTCCTCTTGCAGCTAATTATTATCTAAAACGTAGCATTAATTATGTAAAACTAAAATTCCTATGATAGTTGTAGAGGCACACAACAAGTGTAAAATATTTATCCTTTCTTCGGTTTATCTTAAAAATTAATCTACATAAGTTTAAGAAAGTCCATATTTACAGATAACTAGGCCGAGTTTCGCAAGAAATTGATCCATAAAATACATATTTTCTTGCTAACTTATTTAGCAAATTGAGAGTAATCAAGAGATTCATTTCCAACAATTTTCTTTTAAGCTTAAAATGTTCTTTCATAGTTTGTTTAAAAAGGCATGCTAATAGTTTCTTCATTAGTTGTTTCTTCTTTCCTAGCAATACTCGAGAAGGATAGCATCCTTTTTATTCTATCAGCAGAGGAAGAAAACAACTAATCAGCATACTTTTTTATTTGTTTAATATGAAACTTCAGTACCAAAAAGAAATAGTTGAAACTGAATCGCTTGAGAACCCAGAATTAGCTACCTAAAAAGCTTCTAAGGATGATCCCGGAGAAATATTGAGGCAGGCTCTCGTCGGCTTCAGAAGGATCTCGCTATATAGAGGGACTCTCTTCCTTCAAGGTTCTTAGGCTCAAGGGGGAGTCGGATCACCATTACCCAAGTCTCAATCTACAAGAGACTAACTTGGGGGGTTTCCTGGAGACAGAGGAAGAGAATCCTATACAATACCTAGAGACTTCAGTGCCTTCTCGGAGAGGAGTTGATTTGCTAAGACAGGCAGGGGGGTAGTGTCTAAATGATCGTCAAGCTACGGAGAGGCTTCGAACAAGAGGAGGTGATGCTATAACTTAAGAAGAGGGAAATTCGATGGTGTCCCTCTATACAGCTTCGATGCTGCAGTGTCGTCGAGGTGAGCTCCGAAGTCTTCAGGGGAAAACTGAGAGAAGGGATCCAGCTTAAAATTCAAGAGAAGTCTCCATTTTTTTAAAAAAGGCACAAAGATCAGTCAAGATGCAGGCTAGTCGTCAAAGATTAGTGAAGGCCAACGTTGGGAGGGGTTTAATTACAAGGGAGCTCTGGGATCTTCTAAAAGAAATCAGACAAAGATCAGTTGCGAAGGGGAAGACAACAGTTCTAAATATTTATCTCTAGGAGAGTCAGCAGGCTAAAGGGATTCTTCGACAAGGCAGACCGAGCTCTTCTCTATAACTCTCCAGTGAGCGACAATAGGCATAGAAATCTTAGAAAAAAGGAGATAGACTACTAAAAATAAGTCTTCTAATTATAATTTATTAATATGATATTAATCTAGCTTCCCTAATGCTGCATAGTCTTGCAGTTATTCTTGGAGGGCTAGTAGTTGAGCGGAGGTTAAAAAAGAGGGACGAGGGACGCTAATTGGGAAGAAGTCTGAGGTTTTTAAGGGAGAGATCTGAAGGCAGTCAGGAGATCATTTTGAGGAGGGTTTCTAGTGGATTGAAAGTTAATTTCCACAATGAACTTTTGAAAGCTAAGCATCGACAAAAATAGTCGTTTACTTTGGAGATAGCGTTGAGATTAAACAAAAGAAACGGAGGCTTGCAAGGAACTAAGCATATCTCAAAACAATTTTTGATTTGTTAATTCCCCAAGAGAGAATCCTCCCATTGAAATCCTCCGCGGGTTTTTAATTAAAAAAGCTTGACTTTTCTTGTGATCATTTTCCTTATGCAAACCCTTATCCTCATTATCTCAAATACTCATATTTTTTCAGTGTTTTGAATTTAATCATCCCCCAAAAAAACATTCAAAATCAAAAATTATTTGATTTAATAATCTCAAATGAGTCTCTTCGCAGTTAATAAAAATAATAGTACCCTAGAGCATAACAGATTTTGTTTTTTTTCTGATTATTTGGTTTATTGTCAATTAGACTCAGTTCTATTAACTGACACAACATTTTTGCATGGGGGAATTTCCTGATGATGATATTCGATTCATTTCTGAATTTAGAGCTCGAGAATACTTTAAAAATAATGTTTTATATTTCATTAAATTTTGTCATTGTAGTTTAGGTGATTTTGGGCCCAAAAAAAGGAAATCAAAAAGGAATTAGAAAAGATCTTGGTAATTGCATATTTATCAATCTAAACAAAAAACATATTTTTAATTATTTCACCCGATTTTTGATGTGGGGGGAAAATGTTAATCTGTTTTTTGTTAAATCTATCAATTTTCTCATCTTGTTTGATTTTTAAAAATATTCTTTCATCTAAAGTCGTCATAGAGAGGACGAACGTAGGCGCATTGGTTCTCTAATAAAGGCTAAAACTCTCTTATGAATAATCTCAATATGGTTTTGGAAATATCTTTGAACAATTAAAGTAGTTCTTATCTGTCAGCAGCAATCTTCTCTGCTGTGTTGCACTCTAAATCGAATGACATTTTGAAAGAGCAATTCAAATTTAAAGATTTCTCCCATTTTATTCAGTATTCTTGACTTATCATTTTTTTCCATTTTCCTTACAGTAATTTACTTCCTTCTCTACAGAAGATTTAATTTTTCTCAAGATTTATTCAAAAAGGATACAAATAACATTTTCAGAGCTACAAAGACAGGCATCTTTACAATAAAATCATCACTCAGTTTGTATTCATAAATTTCCAGAGAAACATTTGGGGAGTGAATTATCACAGATTCTGCTATTTTCTGATTGATTTTAAGATTGACGCATCATTCGGCAATTTTATCTGGAGGATGTCTGTATGTCATATCTTTAGAATAGTGATTGATTTTACAATTTTTCAAAAAAAATTTGTACCTTTGTGGTCTCAAATAAGTGTTGCTAAATGATATTCTCAAGATCAACCCATGGATAAAAATATGACAATCATAAAATTGAAATAGAATAATTAATCTTCTACTTGCGTTAGCCAACAGTGAGTGAGACCTTCACATTCCCATATCAAATCTGTTAAAAAGAAAGGGGAAAACAATATGAGAAGCGCTATTTGTAATTGTGTATTTATTGCTTAGATCTCTCCTATTTTATTTCATAGAACAATGTGTAAATCGTGGAATCCTCATGAAGGATATTTTGTATCAGTTCTACTCAATTTTTGAACTCTCCTGATAAAGATATTCGCTCAGAAATATCAAATACTTTGTGAAATCCATTTCACCTCCAAGAAAACCACATAAAAATGGAGTCTAATGGAGTATTTAGGCTTTAGAATGTTAAGAAAGCCATATTGATAATTGAAAGATCTAAAAATACGCTTAATCAATATTATTTTTGAATTGAGGCATAAAGAATGATGAATTTACCCTGGGGCTGACTCAAAATCTTCAATTTACTTAACTCTTATTCTTATATTCAGAGTTCTATCATGAGTGACTATTATTAATCCCGTGTATTTTGTGGAAGGATTCATAAGGTAAATTCGTTAGTAATAGCATGTTCCAACCTGATTTTAAATACTTCTGGGTAGATTTCACATAAATTTGGGTTGAATAATTTTAGTAAAAAAATTACAAATTCAATAGATAAAAAAAATAGTGATTTCTGAAACAGAAAAAATGGCTATCCCTGCTACTATGAACGCACTTGTGCTTGAAAAGTTCGGCACACTTCCAACATTGCAAAGAGTTCCTGTACCTAGACCTGGCGCTACTGAAGTCCTTGTGAAGATTGAGGTTGCACCAATTAACCCTGCTGATCTTTCGTTCATGAAAGGGTACTACTCCAGTGCGAAGAAAGTACCCGTCACAGTAGGTTCTGAAGGTGCAGGAGTTGTTGTCGAAGCAGGCTCTGATCCTTATGCCAGAAGCTTGATTGGCAAAAAAGTCGCTATTCTTGTGGAGAAAGGTCAACATGGTTGCTTTGCAGAGTATGCCGTCGCAGAGATGATGCAGACAATTGAATTCCCTGACTCATATTGCTTCGAGATGGGTGCTTCAGGACTCGTGAATCCATTATCCGTAGTGCTAATGTATAAGAAAATCGTGGAGAGAAAAGACAAGGCAGTGATTTCTAACCCTGGTGCTTCTGCTCTTGGCCGTATGCTTTACAGACTCTTGAAACATCATGGCATTCCAACGATCAATATTGTCAGAAGATAAGAGCAAGCTGACATGCTCAAATAAGAAGAAGGCTGCGAGCATATTCTGATTACTGATGATGAACACTTTGAAGATGAACTTCGTGCTCTAGCAAAGAAACTCGATGCGACTGTTTCGTATGATGCCGTTGGTGGCCCACTTGCAGGAATCATCTTGAAGAATATGCCTGATGGATCAACTTCTTACATCTATGGTAACTTGTCCATGAAAAACAGTGAAGCCAGTCAATTCGATTTGATCTTCAAGAAGAAGAAAATCAAAGGTTTCTGGTTGAGCACTCAACTCAAGCGCATCACAAAAGAAGAGCTTCTTGATATGTACAAAATCATTGGTCCTTTCTACAAGGATGTACTAGGGACTAAATACACAAAGAAATACCCTCTAGCAATGGTTAGCGAAGCTACTCGTTTCTACCTCAAGCACATGTCAGATGGAAAGATCCTCCTCACCAACAATGTTACTCAAATTGAAGATGTTGCTTATCCCTACTAGGCACCAGAGCTCCCGACACCCAAATTGTGAAATATCTCTTTAAAGCTGTTTTTTCATTGTATTTGCTTGTCAACCTTATTATTATCTTCTGCGTTTATTGTTATAATCTTCATTTTTCTATGGATTTTCAATAAGATTCCAATAAAATAAGGAACGAGTAAATGAATGAACTAATAAATCTAAATATTATCTTAATTTTTAATTTAAAAGCAACATTTAAAAGATACATAGCTAGCTGTTAATTAGAGAGTGTTTCTTATTTTCCACTCAAAGGAAAGCTTCTCTTTTAATATGGATTTTTCTTAGAAGCTATTTCTCAATATCTTTCCAATTTTCGGAAGAAAAAAACAAAAATAAATAGTAAATAACTTTATATTAAAAAAAAGAAAAACACAGAAAAAATTCAAGTGATAGATTCCTTTAATCATTTAAATCGACACAATTTTCAAAGAGTATCCCCAAGGTTACCCTTTTTAGCTTAACAAAATAGAGAAACAAAATCTAATGGCTTCTTCAACTGTTAAATAAATGGGTTTAAATATTTTTCGTGCACCACCACGAAAACAAGAATATTTCTGTACAGACTAATCATCTCATACAACAAAAGCACAACAGCTCAAAACTAGTTGCTCTCCGTTACGTAGCGATGTATCATCAATATCCATGAATACCCTTTAACGTAATATCCAAGGTGACACTCCAAGTCTTTACAAAGCTAGATCCGCAAAATACCTCACTTCTCCTCAATAAACAAAATAAATGTAATCTATCTTACCAATTCTTTAACCCCAATAAGGATTTCAAACATTCAAAACAATAACAATCACTGATGAGATTCAATAAGATGATTTTAACCCTAAAATTTACAAATACACAACACCTTAACCCAACAATAAAGCAACTCAAATGTAATAGTAATAATACTAATAAGACAATAGCGATGGTAAGTTTAGCCCTTATGTTAAACCTTCACTTCAAAAGGGACTCTTCTATTAGCAACTCTTGGTAATTCAAAAATGAATAATATTGATGTTAATAATCAAATTTTGATAAGCTAAACACTATGATAGCATTGAAGGAGGGGTAATGCTGAACTTAAACCTGATGATATTACTCAAATATTTATCTTTAAATCCTACTTCTTTTCTAAGAAACTATTTCTCTTAGAAAAGAAATCGAGGTTTCAAAGAATACACCCAAAAACCTTTTCTCCATCCACTAAACTTTTTGTTTTATCTACCTAGATTACTGAGCTAATTTTTAATAAGATAGGCATGATGGAGGGTTTTAACGGCTACTGAGAAGATTTTAATTTTCATGCTAACTGTGAAATATTGAACTAATTCTCCCCCCAATTTAAACGAATAAACCAAAGCAAACAAAGCTTAACCCTGCCTTGAGAAAAGGAATATTGCTAGCAACAAAAAGAATTTACTCATTTTTTTCAAAGAGCTTTGAGTAGCTAAGTGACTAAACTTCTATTTTATGAACTTCCTCCATCAGCAAGAGAAGAGAATCCAGATAGACAAGACCGATGAGAGACTTGAAAAAAATCTTGAGAGATTGACTATGCGAATGACAAATCGAGAAAACAGAATCCCTTCTAGTTTAGGTAGACCACCAACGACTGCCAATCGACACAGGATATTAGAATAAGCAATGCCTTATTTGAATACGAATACGAACATCAGTAACTTGGAATAGACAAAAAGAGAACCTTTTTTGCCTCTTGCTATGAACAAAAAAAGCATCAAACAAGATTCAGCCTCGCATAACTCCTCAAGAAGAAACTCCAAATTAGTTGTAAAAATATTCAAAAACATAACAGAGAGAGAAAAAGAATTAATGAAGAATGGTCTTTTGTTATTTCATTTGTTATTATGCACGGAACTTCACAAAACTATTTCTTTTTGATTTCCTAATTCAACATATTTTCGGGTGTTTTTTGTTAGGACAAAGAAAATGTGAAGAAGTGTCTCCTGCCCATATCAAGTACACCAAACTAATCCAAATCGAAGACTATTAATTTTACTTCTCTTAATCCACTGTCAAGTAACTCAATCCCAGGATTGGAAAATTACTCCATCGGCCCTGTCATAGGTAACAGAAATTAGCCCTACTTTTCATTTAAAATTTCACATTTTCTTCAATTATTTCTACTATTTCAAGCAGCTTTTGTCTTTTTTATGAAAATCTCTCTTTTTTCCCCTTACTCTATATTGTCCATTCCTTCTTTTCTTATCTTCTCCTCTTCAATGTATTCATTTTCAAAAAAAGGAACTGGCAGTTATGCAAGTGTGAAATTAGGTGTGGATAAGTCAAACAACAGCAAAGTTGCAATAAAATTCTATGAAAAGATCAAGTTATTCGATCCCTAAAGAAAGAAAAACGTCGAGAGAGAGATTAATATCCTGAAAAAACTTGATCATCCTCACTGCATCAGACTCTTCCATACCTTCGATACACAAAGATACGTAAGTTTAAGATTCTTCTTTATTCATTATCCTTACATCAATATGAATAGATCTCATAGCTTTTTTTTCACCACTAACCCACCAGTTAAGCCTTGTAATGGAATATGTCGGTTCTAGCTCTCTTCACTCTTATCTTAAATTGCATACTGGACGAAGACTACCAGAACTCGATGCCAAACGATTGTTCAAGCAGCTTATTCTTGGCTTGGAGTATCTTCACTCTAAAAACGTAGTGCATCGTGATATTAAGCTAGAGAACATCCTTCTAGACAGACAAAACAACATAAAAATTATCGATTTTGGATTCTCCATCGTAGTTCCACCTGAAAAGAAACTATCCGTCTTTTGTGGCACTCCAAGTATAATTTTTGTTATTAAAACCCATATCTTTGCAAATTTGACTTTAATTCCTGCCTTTTTTATATTTTAGGCTATATGGCACCTGAGATTGTAGCTAAGAAAGAATACTATGGCTAACCTGTTGATATGTGGGCAGCTGGTATCTTATTGTACGTGATGCTATGTGGTACTTTTCCATTCAAAGGCATGGACGATTATTCCTTATTCAAGGAGATTTAAAGAGGAGAACCTCGATTTCCACCTCACGTGAGCTTTGGAGCAAAATCACTCATTCAGAAGATACTCAATATAAATAATTCAACAAGAATTGGAGCATCTTAAGTAAGCAAAGACATCAAAAG